>Ga0307928_10000005_pt1 | contig 124404 bp, 98 predicted proteins | sample AceLakmetagen232_FD_201815 | JGI IMG/M metagenome (GOLD analysis project Ga0307928, IMG submission 201815) | Saline water microbial communities from Ace Lake, Antarctica - #232 | ecosystem: Environmental > Aquatic > Non-marine Saline and Alkaline > Saline | place: Antarctica: Ace Lake...
CATCTTGTTTTTTTCTGTTTTATTTTGTTGACATATCCGATACTGACCATATATTAAGTTAAAATTTCCCGAAGGAAAATGATCTGGGGCTGTAGCTCAGCCCCGCAAAGCTTCGTTGCGGGGTCTAAGGGCTTCATCGGATTTACGAGCACTTTGTTCTGTAAATTCGTGAATCCCTAAGACTGGGAGCCAAGTTTAAAGCCGCTTCTAACTTGTTCGAGATTGAAGCATCTGGGGCTGTAGCTCAGCTGGGAGAGCACATGGCTGGCAGCCATGGGGTCAGGGGTTCGAACCCCCTCAGCTCCATAAAAAAGCCGGTACGCTTATCGCGGGCCGGTTTTTTTATGCCGGATCTCTTGCCCTGAAAGTTCAGATATCCCCCATCGGAACTCCGGATAAACCCGCCAACCCCGCTTGATCAAGGGCTTGCAGGAAAAGCCGGTGGAGTCCCCGGCTCTCAGCCCGGGAGTTCAGATAAGTCAGGTCAAGACGGCGTCCCTGCACTTTTAGCACCCCGAGAATATCCTGCCATTGTCGATCGGAAGTACCATCTCCTTTCCGGTACCAATCCAGCTTCTCAAGGATAATATCTTCCGGACTGTAAACATAGACCTGCTTCCCATCAACAATTTCTTCAGATTGACGGCGCAAGAAGAGTTCCCCGGTTAACTCGGTCCGCTCGCGGACAAATATATCAACTTTAAACATGGTCTTCAGATGGATAATATTGAACGCTCTCTTCCGCTTTACCGCGTCTCTAACTGCTTCAGCATCGACATAAAAATCGGTCTTGAGCGCTTCTACCAGAGCATCAACAGCCGGGGGATCAAGAATCACCGCCAGATCAACATCTTGAGAGGACCGCGGTATCCCATGGATCGAACTGGCCAGTGATCCTCCCAGGAGGTAATCGATAGAAAGCTCGTCAAGAATCCTAACCAGCAATACAACTACTTTCAGGGGATCGGGCAGTATCATAACCCTTCTTTCTCCGGGTCCCAGTGAAATACTTTTACCATAGTTTTCCGATCCAGACGGAGGGCGGCCAGTCGGAGCTCGTATTCTTTCTCTGAAGCAGCAGGATATCGCCTGTGGATCCCACTCAGGGTAAGCATCTGGCAACTACGGGTGAGTTCCGCGAACTGCCGGGACTTTACCCGGGATGGCATTTTTCGCAGTTGCTCAATCAAAAAACGTTCCGCCTGAGGACTGGTATCCGGTGATTGGGTCTTCATTAGAATTTATCTTACCGTTTAGATTAACCTATAGCGGAAGAAAAATAAATATATTTCTTGACCGATTGCCTGTTTCTATCCATAGTAACGCCACCACAACGAAAAAGATTGAAAAGAAGATCGTTGAAAGTGAGCGAACCCGATTTATTCATAATTCGGGTTAGTTTTGAACAATGCCAGAGTTAATATCGATAGCAATGCAATATGGAGATAATCAATCATGTATTATCCGAATCTTAAACTCTTCCAGGAAAAAGCCCGACAGGGAAATCTGATTCCGGTCTATACCGAACTGGTCGCCGACCGGGAGACACCGGTCTCGGCTTTCATGAAGCTGGGAGATTCACCATACGCCTATCTCCTGGAGAGCGTGGAATCAGGCGGCGGGATCGGCCGGTACTCCTTCCTGGGGAGCAACCCCTCCCTGATCTTTAAAAGCCGGGGGAGTGAAGCCGAGATCAACGAACACAATCAAACCAGGAAACTTCGCTCTAAAAACCCGTTGATGCTCCTCAAGGGCCTGCTCAAGAATTACCGGCCGGTCAAGGATGAGACCCTCCCTCCCTTCTCCGGCGGCGCGGTCGGCTACATCAGCTATGACTGTGTCCGGTTCTTCGAAGAAATTCCGGAGGAGAAACTGGATGAACTTAATCTCCCGGAGCTCTACTTCATGCTGACGGACACCATCATCATCTTCGACCGGCTGATGAATAAACTCAAGATCGTCGCCAACGCCCATATCAGCGGCGACCCCGAACGGGCTTACGGGGAGGCGGTCTCCCGGATCGAGACCCTGCTCGGGCAGTTGATGGGCGGCGCCGGCGGAACCTACTTTCAACCCCCTCCCATCCGGCCCCGCGGAGAACTCATCTCCAACATGACCCCGAAAGTTTACGAGAAGGCCGTCCGGGCGGCCCAGGAGTACATCCGGGCCGGGGACATTCTCCAGGTTGTCCTCTCTCAGCGCTTCCGGACCGAGACGAACTGTCCCCCCCTGGACATCTACCGGGCCTTGAGAACCATCAATCCGTCCCCCTACATGTTCTTCCTCCAGTTTGACAACCTCCATCTGATCGGCTCATCCCCTGAGATCATGGTCCAGGTCGTCGGTGATGAGGTCCGGGTCCGTCCGATCGCGGGCACCCGCCCCCGCGGAAGCTCCGTCCGGGAGGACGCGCGGCTGGAAGAAGAACTCCTGGCCGACCCCAAGGAACGGGCGGAACATATCATGCTGGTCGACCTGGGGAGAAATGATGTGGGCCGGGTTTCCCTTCCCGGTTCAGTCCGGGTGGACGAGATGATGGGGGTGGAAAAATATTCTCACGTGATGCATATTGTCTCCGACGTCCGGGGGAAGCTCCGGCCTTCCGAGGATGCCTATTCAGCCTTTTCCGCCACTTTTCCGGCCGGGACCGTCTCCGGGGCGCCCAAGATCCGGGCGATGGAGATCATCGAAGAACTGGAACCGGTCCGCCGGGGGCCTTACGCCGGAGCGGTGGGATATTTCAGCTTCGACGGCAATCTCGATTCCTGTATCACCATCCGGACTATAATCGTCAAGGACCGGACCGCTTTTATTCAGGCCGGGGCCGGGATCGTGGCCGACTCGGTCCCGGAGAGAGAACATCAGGAGTGCCTGCAGAAGGCGCAGGCGCTCTTCCGGGCCGTTCAGATGGCGGAAGGAGGCCTGCAATGATCCTGCTGATCGACAACTATGATTCATTTGTCTACAACCTGAAGCAATATCTTGAAGAACTGGGCGAAGAGGTCACAGTCAGGCGCAATGACCGGATCAGCATCGACGAGATCGAGGAGCTCAAACCCACATCGATCGTGATCTCCCCCGGACCGGGAAGACCGGAGGATGCCGGCGTGAGTGTGGAGATCGTCAAATACTTTTCCGGTAAAGTTCCCATCCTCGGAGTATGCCTGGGACATCAGGCGATAGCCCGGGCCTTCGGCGGGACCATCAAGAGAGCCGATCGGCTCATGCACGGGAAGACCTCGGAGATACACCATGACGGGAAGACCATCTTCTCCGGCCTGGAGAATCCCTTCCAGGCTACTCGCTACCATTCCCTGATCGTGGAGGAAGAGACTCTCCCCGCCGAATTGGAGATCAGCGCCCGGACCGCCGAGGGTGAGATCATGGCCCTTCGTCATAAAAACCTTCCGGTTGAAGGGGTACAATTTCACCCGGAATCAATCCTTACAAGGTACGGCAAGCGCCTCCTCCACAACTTCATCACCGGCAAGACCGAGCAGATTCCGATCAAGGAGGCGCTGGACAAGGTAATCAGCGGGATCGATCTCTCCCGCGAGGAAGCGGTCGGGGTGATGGATATCATCATGAGCGGGGATGCTACTCCGGCTCAGATCTCGGCCTTTATTACCGGCCTTCGCCTGAAAGGAGAGACAGTTGAGGAGATCAGCGGCTGCGCCCGGGTCATGCGGGAGAAGGCCCTGACTATTCGGACTCCGGAGGGGAGGATGGTTGTCGATACCTGCGGGACCGGAGGCGATAAGAGCAATACCTTCAATATCTCCACGGCGGCCGCCCTGATCGCCGCCGGGGCGGAGATCACGGTGGCCAAACACGGCAACCGCTCGGTCTCCAGCCGCTGCGGAAGCGCCGACGTTCTCCGGGAATTGGGCGTCAACATCATGGCCCCCCCAGAGGTGATGGAGAAGTGCCTGGACGAGATCGGGATCGCCTTCCTCTTCGCTCCCCTTCTCCATTCAGCCATGAAGCACGCCATCGGACCCCGACGGGAGATCGGTATCCGGACTATCTTCAATACCCTGGGCCCTCTCTCAAATCCGGCTTCCGCCCCGATCCAACTCCTGGGGGTTTACAGTGAAGCTCTGACCGGGACCCTGGCCCGGGTTCTGGGGGATCTGGGGAGCGAACGGGCCTGGGTGGTACACGGGGGAGACGGATTGGATGAGATCACCCTCACCACCGGGACGGTGGTCTCCGAACTGAAGGACGGGGAAGTTAGAACATTCCGAATCAGCCCCGATCAGGTTGGCCTCTCCCCCTGCCGCCCGGATGAGTTGAAAGGCGGAGAACCGGTCGAAAACGCCCGCATTATTCTCGATATCCTGGAAGGAAAATCCGGGCCAAAGAGAGATGTGGCCGTCCTCAACGCCGGGGCGGTCATCATGCTGGGAGGGGGAGCGGACGACCTGGCGGCGGGAATTGAGAAAGCCCGGGAGTCTATCGATTCCGGTCAGGCCAGGGAGAAACTGGAGAAGTTGCGGGAGATGACGAAATAGTCACTGACTGAAATGGCGAAGTCCGAATAACGAACAGAGATGAGCGATTTTCTTAATACAATCCGGTGTTTAAAAGAAGAAGAGATCGCGGCTCGGAAACATGAGATGCCGATCAGCGAATTCCGGGCCCGGATCCGTGGCCTTCCCTCGGCGCGCGATTTTCGGGGGGCGTTGAAGAAGACGCGGATAGCCCTGATCGCGGAAGTAAAGAAGTCTTCCCCCTCCGCCGGCGTCATCGTGGAAGAGATCGACCCCGGCATAATCGCGCTGAGATACCAGGAAGGGGGAGCAGCCGCGGTCTCGGTTCTGACTGAGAGCCGTTACTTCAGCGGAGAGATCAACCACCTGGAGATCGTAAAAGCAGCGGTCTCCATCCCGGTATTGAGAAAAGATTTTATTATCGATGAATACCAGATCTACGAATCCCGCGTCGCCGGGGCGGACGCGATCCTCCTGATCTCCGAGTTGATCGATCGGGAGAGGCTGGAGACATTTCTGGCGTTGTCTCACCAACTCGGGCTCGCCTGTCTGGTTGAGTCGCATAGTCGAGATGAGCTCGAGAAGGCGATCGCGAGCGGGGCGGTTATTCTAGGCGTCAACAACCGCGATCTGGACACACTTAACGTCGATCTGGATACGGCCGTGCGGCTCCTTCCCCTGATCCCCGGAGAGCGGACCAGGGTGGCTGAGAGCGGGATCAAGACCCCCGAAGACGTCATGAGAATGACTGAGGCGGGCGCCAACGCGATCCTGGTGGGCGAGACGCTGGTGAGATGCGGCGATCCGAAGAAAAAAATTAAGGAGTTACTGAGAGCTGAATAAGAACAAGATCAAAATAAAAATCTGCGGCCTGACCAGGCCGGAAGACGTGCTCTTCCTCCGAGAACTCTCAATTGATTTCGCGGGCTTTATCTTCGTTCCCGGCACCCCCCGTTTTCAGGATATCGAGAGCGTCCAAAAACTCACGAAACTTCTCCCCCCTGATCTTCGGTCGGTAGGGGTCTTCTTGGATGAAGAACCGGCGAAAGTTCGAAAGGCGGCGGAGATCTGCGGTCTCGACATTCTCCAGTTTCACGGCCGGGAAACGCCGGAGTACTGCAGTCAGTTCGGCCTCCCCTACTTCAAGGTGATCAGGATTACCGGGGCGATTGACGTCGAACTCTTAACCGGATACCACCCGGAGGCTTTTCTTCTGGATACATTCTCCAAAGAGAACGCGGGAGGTACCGGCCGAACCTTTGACTGGACCGTGGCCCGCCGGGTGATACAATCCGGTACCAGGGTCATCCTGGCCGGCGGGCTCAACCCGAAAAATGTCGCCCGGGCAATTAGAGAGGTCCACCCGTGGGGTGTGGATGTCTCTTCCGGAGTCGAGATTGCTCCGGGCGTAAAAGATCACGATAAGATGAGACAATTCATAGAGGCAGCGCGAAGTTAAGACGCTGAATAAGAAATGAATAAAGAACAGCGTAAAATCCCCGGCGATTATAAGTCCGCGCACCTGCTTGGACGTTTCGGGGGGCAGTACGTTCCCGAAACTTTGATGGCCCCACTTCGGGAACTTGAAGAAGCCTACCGCCTATTCAGCCGGGACCCCGGCTTCCGTAACCGCCTAAAATATCTCCTCTCCGATTACGCGGGGCGGCCGACTCCTCTTTACTTCGCCGAGAGGCTCTCGAAATATGCCGGAGGAGCGCGCATCTACCTGAAGCGGGAAGACCTCTGCCATACCGGCGCTCATAAGATCAATAACTGTCTCGGCCAGGCTCTGCTGGCTAAGATGATGGGGAAGAAGCGGGTCATCGCCGAGACCGGGGCGGGTCAGCATGGTGTCGCCACGGCTACCGCCTGCGCCCTGCTGGAACTCACCTGCGAGGTCTACATGGGAAGTGTGGATATCGAACGGCAGGCCCTCAATGTCTTCCGGATGGAGTTGCTCGGAGCCCGGGTCATCCCCGTCACCACCGGAAGCAGAACCTTGAAAGACGCTTGCAATGAAGCGCTCCGGGACTGGGTCACCAATGTGGGAAACACTTACTATCTATTAGGCTCAACCGTCGGTCCCCGCCCCTACCCGATGATGGTCAGGAACTTTCAGACGGTGATCGGGAAGGAAGCAAAAGCCCAGTATAAAAAAGCCGAGGGCGGCCTCCCTGATTATCTGGTCGCCTGCGTGGGAGGAGGGAGCAACTCACTGGGGCTCTTTTATCCCTTTATCAAGGACCCGGTCCGTTTCATCGGGGTGGAAGCGGGAGGCCGGGGACTGAAAACCGGGGAACACGCCGCCACCCTTCTCAAGGGCCGGCCGGGAGTACTCCACGGAAGCTTCAGCTATCTCCTTCAGGACCGAGACGGACAGGTGCGGCCGACCCATTCCATCTCGGCGGGCCTTGATTATCCCGGGGTGGGACCGGAGCACAGCTACTTCAAAGAGAGCGGTCGAGCCGAATATGTGTCGGTGACCGATCGGCAGACCCTCCGGGCGGCGATCCTCTTAAGCCGCCGGGAAGGGATTATCCCCGCCCTGGAGAGCGCTCATGCTATTGCTTACGCGGTAAGACTGGCCCGGCGCTTAAAGCGTAATCAATCCATCATCGTCTGCTTATCCGGCCGGGGTGATAAAGATCTGGAGATTATACAAAAAGCATGAACATCGAACGTCCAACTTTCAACTTCGAACTTCGAACTTCGAACTTTTTTCCTATCTTATTACCCCTCTATTTTTTCAAGGCTTGACATGAATAAGATCGATGCCACATTTCAAAAACTCCGTTCAGAAAAATCAAAAGCCTTCATCGCCTATCTCACCGTCGGATTCCCGGATCTCGAGACCAATCTCAAGCTGATCCTGGAGATGGAGAGGCGGGGGGTTGACATCATCGAACTGGGGGTCCCCTTCTCCGATCCTATCGCCGACGGCCTAACTATCCAGGCTTCCTCCCAGGCAGCTCTGGAACAAGGGACCACTCCCGGGGACGCTCTCAGATTGGCCTCCGAGATTCGATCCCGTTCATCCCTCCCCCTGGTCCTGATGGGCTACCTCAATCCCTTCCTCAGTCACCCGCCGGAACGATTGGCCGGCGAACTCTCCCGGGCCGGCATCGACGGGGTTATTATCCCGGACCTTCCCCCGGAAGAATCCGATTTCATTCTTGACCCTCTCAAGGAACAAGGTATCCACACAATCTCCCTGTTGGCTCCGACCAGCGGTATTGAGAGAATAAAACTGGTCAGCCGGAAGAGCGGAGGGTTTATCTATTACGTCTCCCGAACCGGGGTAACCGGGGCGCGAAAAGACCTCTCAAAGGGATTAGTGGAGAGAATAATTGAGATCAAGAAGCTGGCCAACCTCCCCGTCTGCGTCGGCTTCGGCATCTCCACTCGGAGCCAGTTGCTCAAGATCTGGGAAGTAGCCGACGGCGTCGTCATAGGCAGCGCTCTGATCAGACCGTTTCTGGAGAGTTCGACAGCGTCGGGAGGGCTGAAAAAAAGTATCCAGGTGCTGGACCGGCTGCTTGGCAACGATTAATTTTTGCCTGAACCCCTGTTTGCTACTCTGCAGTTTGAATTGGCGCCAGCAGGAGTTTGATCTCGATCATGTCCTGGCAGGGATTCAGTATCGAGATTATGCCTGTCTCGCTCTCGAGCTCGCCTTCCGGCACCAGACTTTCTGCTTCGAAGCCTTCCGGAACGGCAATTCTGATCCGGGCAAAGTTGGTCTTCCGCTCGAAGTGCAACCGGCCGTCATCGTCAAGAAAGTATGACTCCGGCTTGATGAAGATACTCTCCATCACATACCGGTCCTTCTCCCGGGGATAAACTTTCCCCCCCCAGCTCCGCACCTCCACTGCCGGGGGTTCATCCGGGACCAACCTCTCGATAAGCGCGTCAAGGCTTTCCTTGTCGTAGGCCACGATATCTTCGATCGAGGTGGAACGGGTGGAAGAACCAACCTTGAAATCCGGGTGGTGGAACGAGGTGATAACCCCGAAGCTCCCGACATCATCCAGCAGCTCGTACTCCACCAGCGGCTTCCACTGCAGCGCCTCGAACGCCGCCGCCTCCATCACCTGGAGATAGACCGGGAGAGGTAAAGACGCCGGGAAGGCCGGTCCGATCCCGGCAGCCAGCTCTTCCGGGAGCCCCTCGACCGGGACCCCCATCGTTTTGACCGGCGAGTCTTCCGGAAGTCGGCAGACTCCCTCCTCCGTCTTTAAAAGCGGATCGAGGAATAGATTCTCACCATCGGGGGCTTCCGGCCGGAAGTCTTCCTCGTTCTCCCATAATATATTATTGAAAATATCCGGTTGGGACTCTTCGTCCCGGTTGATCCCGATTTCACAGAAGGCGATGATATTGTTCGCAATGGTGGAACGTGGTGACTTCCAGAACTTGAAACCTTCCCTCCCCGTGCAGACAAGATTATTAACCGCCAGAAGATACGCGGGGGCGCCATCGACCCCAACCGTCTTCCGATTTACCAAGATGATGTTGTTAATAATAACACAATCCGCGGCGCATGCGCGGATCCCGCTCCCACTGTTTCCGGTGATGATATTCTCAAAGACACCTATCAGGCCACCGCTGATCTTAACCCCCTCGAGCCCGTTGGTGATGGTGAATCCCTTGATAACACTGCCGTCCTCGCCGACCACCACCGGCCCGGTCCCGCCGCCGTCCAGGATGGAGAGATCGGCCCCCGCTCCTTCCAGGATCACCCCCTTTCTCAGGATCAGGTTCACCCGGTAGGTCCCGGCCGGAACCCGGACAATATCCCCGGGGGCTGCTTCATCGACCAGTTCCTGGAGGTCAACAATCTGCCCCGGAAGCAAAGTTGATGCCGCCAGAAAGAACAAAACCACCGCAATTGTAAGAAGAGCATGCTTTATCATAATTCCAATACCTCCCAAGGTATTAATTTGCATTTATTTAATATAACCTGTTGATTGTCAGAATGCAAGTAAAATAAATCGAAAAAAGAGTGACCGGTATCATTCTCCTATCATCTGCTTCATCAACTCTTCAAAATCCCAGTCACCTATGGTTACCTCGACCTCTTCTTCCTTGCCGCTCCCTCCCCTCTCCACCGTGATTTTGATGCTGGTCCCCGGCTTACTCATCAAACCTTTCAAGAAACCGCCGGGGTCTTCGGAGAAAGTCTTGCCGTTGATCTTCAAGATCGCGTCCCCGGCGGTTAAGCCGCCTCTTTCGGCAGCTGACCCCGGCATGACTTCGGCGATCGGCAGCGATTTAAAAAATTGCTCACCTTCCATCTCCCCTATCCTGATCCCCAGGGAGGGAACAATATTCTGACGGCGCTCCCGTTCTTCTTTCTCCTCCGGGGTCAGCCTCTCAAGAGTGATCACGGGGATCTCCTTCTCTTCCCCGGCGGAGAGTAATATACCAGGAACCTCCTCTGCCTTATAATCCTTCGCGCTCACGGTCAATGTGTAATCTCCCGGTGAGAGACCCTCCAGGCTGAAGCTTCCTTCCGCGTCGGTCATATCCATACTGCCAGAAGAAAAGTCTCCCAACCCCATCCCTTTAATCCATACCCGGGCTTCTTCCAGCGGAGTGCCGTTCAGAATGCCGAACACCCGGCCGGTTATCATGCTCTCCGGCTCGAGCGTGATCTCACCCAGGTCGGTCTCCTGCCCGGGTTCTATCTCAATCCCCTCAATCTTCTGGGTGGCCAGGCCGGGTGACCTGACTGTCAGGTCATAGACACCGGGTCCCAGATTAGTGATTTTAAAGATACCGTCCCCCAGCTCAATGGTCTGGCGGGAGGAAAAGAAGATGAAGTCAAAATCAAAGGGCCCCGCCTTCTGCTTTCGGGGGATCAGCGTTACCTCGGAGACCGGTTTCTTCCCGGCTCTCAGGAAGCGACCCCGGATAGAACCCGCGTCTTTCAATATAACAATAACCTCGTCTTGATCCACATCAACTCGCTGCCGCCGGGCGGTGACATATTCTTCGGCTTGAACTGAAATATATAATGGTCCGGCGGGTTCGTCCCGGAGGATGAAAGAACCCTGGGAGTCAGTGCTATTATCTCTTTCCATCGAGCTCATGATTACTGTAAAACCGTGCCCCTCTTCCTGGACGGAGACCCGAGCCCCTTCCACCGCCTCACCACGGACATTCTTGACCAGAACCCGGAGATCACGCCCTTCTTTTAATACGATCCTGACTGTGCCCTTCGATTCTCCTTCTTCAAGCTTTACCTTCCGCCGCGACTCCATGCCGTAGCCGTCTTTCGAGACCTCGATCTTATAGTCAGCCGGAGGGAGATGATCGAAGCGGCAACTTCCCTTGACATCGGTGAGCTTCTTCCGTGCACTGATCGAGATGACCGACTCGCGGCGCGATGACCAATCGTCATCCAGAGAGACCATGGCTCCGACTACCGACTCTCCTTCCTCGTTCTCCACCTCCACTTGCAGTGAACGCCCCGAACTTAATATTAAAACAATTCCTTCTACGGAATCCCGTTCCGGGGAGATGGAGATCAACTCTCCCCGCGTTTGAGCGAACCCCTTCTTCCGGGCGGCTAATTTTATCTCCCCCTCCCCTTCCGAAAAGAAGGGCAATGTGAAACAACCGGCGTCATCGGATTGAGTTTTTTGTCTATAGTTGCGTTGAAACCTTTTCTTGCCCGGCCGCCGGAAGAAGACCATAATCTCCGAGCCGGAGACCGCTTCTCCTTCTTCATCAACGACCATACCGTTGAAGGTTATCTTCCGTCCGGGATCGAACTCCAATCGCACACCGGTCAGATTCTCCCCGGCGGTTAGCCGGATTTTCTTCTCAACCCGGTATTTCGAATAAGGATCCGACCACCAACGAGCTTTTAATTCATATTCCCCTCCCGGCATCGCCCGAAATTGGAACTCTCCTTCTTCATCGGTAGTATCGCTTTCTTTTTTCGTACTATCGACGGGAGAGAGCACAACTCTCACATTATTCAAGGGTAGTTCGGTTTCGGCCCCGGTAACCCGGCCGGAGATACTCGCGCCCCTATAGACGGTCAATATAACCGGGACGGCCTCCTCGAGAGATACCGCTTCGATGTTTCTGACCCAATCGGATGTGTAATCTCTGTCTTTCAGACGAAGATCATAGCCGCCTTTCTTTAAATCGGACACGCAGTAATTCTTCTCCGGGTCAATGGGTACCTTCCTGGAAGATGACTCCCACTTCCCTTTTCTGAACTCCAGTCTGACCGGAGATTCCAGACCATCAAGATCGCCCCGGAGGCTTCCCTTGATGACAAATCCTTCTCTCAGTGCTAGTCTGGTATCCTCCGTCCCGGTCCCCACATCTCTTTCTGTGCACTTGATATAACCGGGGAGGGAAGCACTGAGAGAGTAGATCCCTTCTTTCAAGCTTTTTATATCAAACCGCCCGCCTCCATCGGATACAATTTTCCGGTCGGTTGAACGAAAGAAGGGGATACTATCTTCTCCTACGGCCCAGTAGTTAATCTTGACTCCTGCCAGTGGCTGCCCTTTCTCATCCACCACCTGGCCGGAGATCACCCGCCCCGGATTCAACTTTATCTCCAGTTCCTTCATCTCCCCATCGCTCAAGACGGTTTCTTTCACCACCTCTCCTACCCAACCCTCCGCCGTGACCTCCACCCGGTAAGGACCCGGAGCAAGCTCCTTCTCAAAAAGGGTAGCGGAGAGCGCCTCGGGTTTAATCTCTCCAGACACGCCAGACACGCGGTAGGAAATTATCTTTTCTCTCTCCGGGCCTTTTAAAGCGAACAGAGAGACATTCACACCGGGCACCGGCTGGTCTAAAGTGGAGAGGACCTTGATCCGGAGCGTCGCGGAGACCGGTGGGGGCCCCGGCGAGGGGGATGCCAATGGTATGGGCCCGGTTAAACCGGTGGGGGAGATCAATAAGCCAAGTAACAGACAGGTATTACAACAGATGAAAATTTTATTCATTGGACACCCTCGAGTGAGTTGAGGTTTCCTTCTATCTGTATTATTATATTCAACCGGATAATTAAATCCATGTTAATATGTTAAAATCTTTCAATGGGAAAATCTTATGCTCGTGACCATCGAACGCTGCTCGGCTTATTACGGGGATAATCCCCGACGGGCCTTATTGCGCGCGCTTGAGCCCCTGGGAGGAATCGAAGAGTTCGTCAAACCCGGGCAGAAGGTTCTGCTCAAGCCTAACCTGCTGAGAAAGGCGCGTCCGGAAGAAGCGGTGACCACCCATCCCTTGCTGATCAAGGCGGTGGTGGAGCTGGTCCAGGGGGCCGGAGGGAAAGCCGTGATCGGGGACAGTCCGGGGGCCGCTCTGGCCCACACCCGCAATACCTTGATCAAGCTCTACCGGGGGTGCGGCCTGGACCGCGTGGCGGATGAGACCGGGGCCGAACTTTCTTTTGATACCGGTTATCGGATAATCCCCCTGCCAAACGGCAAGACGGTGAAACGGATCGAGATTATTGACGCGGCCCTGAACGCCGATGTCATCATCAACCTCCCCAAATTCAAGACCCATAATTTCACCCTTCTGACCGGGGCCGTGAAAAATTGTTTCGGCCTGGTGCCCGGTCTGATCAAACCCGCCTACCACGCCAAGCTTCCGGACCTGGACGACTTCTCCTCGATGCTGGTGGATCTGATGGAGTTTGCCGATCCGGCCCTGACCATCGTAGATGGAGTCTGGGGGATGGAGGGGGAAGGGCCCGGGGCCGGAAAGTTCAGGGAGATGGGATTGATTGTGGCCGGCCGATCCCCGGCCGCGGTTGATGTCGTGCTGAGCCGGATCATGGGGATCGATCCCCTCTCGATCGCCACCATCCGGCAGTGCGTGGAGCGGGGATTGCTTCCGGAAGATCTCTCAGAAGTCGAGATCCGCGGGCTGGAACTTTCCGAAGCGATTCAGAAGAACTTCGCGGTCCCGCCGGGAAAACCAATGGCCTTCCCTGCCTGGACCCGGCCCTTCATGCCAATTGCCAAATATCTCCTCACCACCCGGCCCCGGATCAATAAGAGACGATGTATCGGCTGCGGTGACTGCGAACGGGTCTGCCCGGTCGATATGATTACCATGGAGAATGGAAAGGCCCGGATTCACCTCTCCGGGTGCATCCGCTGCTACTGCTGTCACGAGACCTGCGCTCACCACGCCATCGACCTCATCCACCCCCTCTTCCAGCGCCTCTTCGTTTAATCCCGGAGAAGACTACTCACCACTGACAAAAATTAGAGGCTGGCTGTTAGCTGGATTGGAAAGAAGGAGCAGATGATGAAGCCGATCCCAGGAGGTCTTCCATGGTCAGGTCGGCGGCGCCCTCGGCTAGAGATTTGTCCAGGATCTCTTCGATCCGCCAGACGGCCGGGGACTTTTTAAGCGTCGGGGGGATGATCTCGGGGCCTCCGGAATTACGGAGAACCTCTATTACCGTCTTGACCGTTAAAGCGCTTAGATCACGGGCCGGCTGATAGAGACGCTGGTTACCGGAAACCTCGTTGATCAACCCTCCTTCCACCATCTCCTGGAGTACTTGATTGACCAGCCTGATCGGCACATCGAGTTCACCGGCCAGTTCCTCCACCCCGCCGGGAGGCTTGCCCTGCAAGAAACGGGAGCCGATCCGGACCAGGAGGTTGAGCGCCACCAGTTCCTGGTACGCCCAGCTCCGGGAGAGCGCGGTCTCTTCACCGTGGAAGGTGCGGATATTCTGAACCGCGAAGGAGATCTCCGCCCCTAAAAGGACGATATTCCAGCTGATATATAGCCAGACCAGGTTGATCGGGATCGAGGCCAGGGCCCCGTAGATGTTGGCGTACTTCACGAAACCAACCTGAAAGGTTATGTACCCCCAGAGAGCAGCCTGCCAGACCAGGCCGGCGACCAGGCCCCCGATCAACGCGGCGTGGACCTTCACCCGGGTATTGGGCATAAAGATATACAGGAAAGAAAATCCCAGACAGATAAGCAGCCTATTGAGTGTCGCCCAGAATAAGACCTGAAGGGTGTGAAAATGCAGCACGGTGGCGAACAACTGGTTGGAGCGCAATACTCCGCCGATCGTGACTCCGGCCGCGATAAAAAGAGGCACGATCAGCAGCACGCTCAGATAGTCGCTGAACTTCCGCCAGATGGTGCGGGACCTTTGTACCCCCCAGATATGATTGAAGGAGAGCTCGATATTCCCCATCACAGAGATGATCGTCACCACCAGCAGGACCAGGGCGGGGGGCCCCAGGGTTCCGGCCTTGATATTGTCGACGAAGGTGAATAAACGGGACCCGATCTCCTCATTCCCGAGAGCGACTTTCTCGATCAAGAATGACTTCAGGGGGCTGATGTCCACTCCGAAGCCACCCCGGGCCAGGGAGAAAGCAAACGCCAGGAGTGGGACCACGGCGAGGAGACTGGCAAAGGTGAGGGCGGAGGAGCGGAGCGGGCAACTGTCCTTCAAGAAACCCCTGACCACCAGGTAGACGATCTTGATCAGGCGGACCAGGAGCCGCCGGGCCCAGGAGAGAGTCGTGAGCTCAAGGGCCCAGATATCCCGGGTAAAGAAGTTAATATACCGGGTAATTGGAGAGACTGGATCGTTCTTTTTAGTTGAATTTTCCATGATATAATAAATGTCGCTTTCTCTTAATAATAAATATACATCTGGGGTGTTATGAAGACAACCGTTTTTGTGAGCCGGAAGATCCCGCGAGCCGGGATCGATATCCTGGAAGAGGCTGGAATGGCAGTGGAAGTGAACCCGGAAGACCGGGTCCTGACGGCGGAAGAACTGATGGTGGGCTGCCGGGGTAAGGACGGCCTCCTCTGCCTCCTGACTGATACGATCGACCGGGCTTTTCTCAAAAAGATGTCCCAACTAAAAGGAATCGCCAACATGGCGGTCGGCTACAACAACATCGATGTAAACGCGGCCGCCGAGAGGGGTATCCCGGTCAGCAACACCCCCGGGGTTCTCACCGAGGCTGCTGCCGACCTGACCTGGGCGCTCCTGGTGGCCACCGCCCGGCGGTTATCGGAAGCGGAACGCTACCTTCGGGCCGGAGAGTTCACCGGCTGGGGGCCGCTCCTCTTCCTGGGGGGCGATCTCCCCGGCCGGACACTGGGGATTATCGGAGCGGGGAGGATCGGGACCGCGGTCGGCGTGCGGTCACAAGGCTTCAGGATGAAGATTATCTATACCGACCCCAACCGTAACATGGTCCTGGAAGAAGAACTCGATGGACGGAGAGTTGAATTGGATACCCTCCTCGCGCAATCCGATTTCATCACCCTCCACGTCCCACTCACCGAAGAGACCCGGCACCTGATCGGGAGCCGGGAGTTGCGCCGGATGAAGAAGACGGCTTACCTGATCAACACCTCCCGAGGACCGGTGGTTGATGAAGAAGCCCTGGTCGAGGCCCTCCAATCGGGGGAGATCGCCGGGGCCGGGTTGGACGTCTTTGAGAAGGAACCCCATATTCATCCGGGGCTCTTATCACTCCCCAGCGCCGTCCTCCTCCCCCATATCGGAAGCGCCACCATCGAGACCCGGACCCGGATGGCGGAGATGGCGGCCCGGAACCTGGTGGCGATGATGAAGGGCGAACGTCCTCCCGACTGCGTCAATCTATAACCTATCCCCATCCCTTATTAGAATTAGATATTTATAGCATTGCTGTTTTTGTCTAATTCTGGAAAACATGCGCTTTATTTGAACAGGCTTTCTCTTCCTTAAGTCTAATTAAATGTTAAATATCTTCAATCCATATCCCGAACAAAAGAATGCCTTGACAATGTGGTATATTTAATTGAGGGAAGACGGGTGGGGGCGAGCATGGTCGGGCGGCGGAGGTTACCGGTAATCAAAATTCAGGGGATCAAAAATGACAAAAAAACCCCGAATTAATCATCCTGAGAACAGCAAATCGTCGAACCCTCCCGGAAGACTATCTTGGTTCGCGGCAATTTTAGTTCTTGTACTTCTTGTCCTGTTGATCTTCGTGGAAGGGGTGGAATCCAACCCGGTCTGCAGCGGCGGTAGCGCCCACTGGTGGGGCGGCAATTTAGAGCCCCAGGCTTGTTATCCTCTCGACATTCCGGCTGACAAGCTGGTGCTGAGCCCCCATGTCTACGGCCCCGACGTTTACCCCCAGGAATATTTCAATGATCCTGATTTCCCCGAAAACATGGGAGCGATCTGGGAGGCCCACTTCGGCTTCCTGGTGAACGAGAGTTACGCGGTGGTCCCGGGCGAGTTCGGCGGCAAGTACGGCCACGGCGGCAATCCCCGCGATCCGATACTCCAGGACTCCCTGGTCGATTATTTCCTGGAGAAAGATATCCCCGGATTCTTCTACTGGTGCTGGAACCCGAACAGCGGGGACACGGGGGGGATACTCAAGGACGACTGGACAACGGTCTGGGATGACAAGGTCGTTCTCCTCCACCGGATGATGGCTGATGGTGATCCGACCCCCACTCCGGTCTGCGGACCGGGTTTTCCGGACCGGGTCTTCGCCCCTTACGTGGATGTCTGCATCTACCCGCGGTTCTTCATCACCGAGATGAACACGGCGATGGGGACGAAGTACTACACCCTGGCCTTCGTCGTCAGCGCCAATGACGGAATCGGACGGCCGGCCTGGGGCGGCTATCCGGAATATCTGGTGGAGGGTGACTGGTACCGGGACGAGATCGACGAGATCCAGGCGCGGGGAGGAGACGTGATCGTCTCCTTCGGCGGCGAGGCGAGCTCGGAACTCGCCCTGGCCCATGACAATGTCGAGGATCTCCGGGCCGCCTACCAGTCGGTGATCGACAGATATCACCTGACCCGGGTCGACTTCGACATCGAGGGCGCGGCAGTCGCCCATACGGAATCAATCGACCGGCGCAACAAGGCCATCAAACTCCTCCAGGACCAGAACCCCGATCTGACGGTGGCTTACTGTCTCCCGGTCATCCCCTCGGGGCTGACCCAGGACGGGATAAATCTTCTCCAGAACGCCATCGACAACGGGGTGAGGGTGGATGCGGTCAACATCATGGCCATGTTCTTCGGGGCCGGTGCCGCGCCGAACCCGGATGGACAAATGGCGGAGTACGCGATCGAGGCGGCGGAGAGCCTCTTCGATCAGCTAAAAAGCCTCTACCCGGAAAAGTCTGACAGCCGGCTGTGGCGAATGGTCGGGATAACCCCGATGATCGGCCGGGGCGGCATCACAACCGAGGTCTTCTATCTGGAGGACGCGGAACAGCTCCTGGCTTTCGCCCGCGAGAAGAACATCAACCTGATCTCCATGTGGTCCGCCAACCGGGACAACGGTTCCTGCGGAGCGGCATCCTACTCCTCACCGCTCTGCAGCAGCCTCGAGCAGGACGACTTCGCGTTCTCGGAGATCTTTGAGCAGTTCACGGGCGCGGTGGTGCCGACCCCCACCCCGGCTGCTACCGGGACACCGGAGCCCACGGCCACTGCCCCGCCGGCACCGAGCCCGAGCGTTCCGGCGGTCCCCACCCCCACTCCAGGTGACCCGGGACCGACAGTTCCTCCGACGCCGGCTCCCCCGATTCCGCCGGCTGCCCGGCAGCTCCCGGTTATCGAATCCGGAGACTACGACGGAGACGGGAGTTCCGATGTTGCCCTCTTCCGGCCCTCCACCGGCTTCTGGGCGGTGAGAGGGATTACGGCCTGTTACTTTGGAAAGGAGGGAGACATCCCGACCCCAGGCGACTGGAACGGGGATGGGACCACCGAGATCGCCCTCTTCCGGCCTTCCACGGGCCTCTGGTCCGTCAGAGACGGAGACCGGCTCTACTTCGGAAAGGAGGATGACATCCCGGTCCCCGCAGACTACGACGGAACCGGAGCCTCGGAGATCGCCGTCTTCCGGCCCGCTTCCGGTCTCTGGGCGGTGAGGGGCGTCACCCGGGACTATTTCGGCCAACCGGATGACAGGCCGCTCCCGGGCGACTACAATGGAGATGGGACCGCCGAGATCGCCCTCTTCCGGCCCTCCACCGGCCTCTGGGCCGTCAGAGACGGGGGCCGGCTCTACTTCGGGGGAGAGGGGGATATCCCGGTCCCGGCCGACTACGATGGGAACTGGGAACTGGACGCGGCCATCTTCCGGCCCGCTTCCGGCCTCTGGGCCGTCAGAGGCGGGGACCGGCTCTACTTCGGGGGAGAGGATGATATCCCGGTCCCGGCCGACTATAATGGTGACGGGACCGCCGAGTTCGGCCTCTTCCGGGAAAGTTCCGGTCTATGGGCGGTGAGTGGAGTATCCCGTCTCTACTTCGGCATCGATGGGGATATCCCCGTTACCCGGTAGCCGCCTTCGCAATTAAACCCGGATTGTGTGGTCGGTGTGGCTGAGATATCTTTTACCAGAAGTAGGCAACGCTGAGGGTAAACTGGCGGCCCGGGCAGGGAACGCCGGGGATCTCCTCGAAGCTGACCTTGAAGGGGTTGTCGATGGTGGCGGTCACCTTCAGTCCCGGAAGGATTCGGGGAAGATAGGAGAGTCCCAGATAGGTAAGACAGGCGTTCCTCCTTCCTCCGCGCAGATAATTATCTTCCTGCATGCGGTACTCGTTTTCGGAACGCAGCTCAAAGTCTTCAAGAAAACGCCAGACCAACGTTCCGGTAAAGCGATGGCGGGGAAAATTAATGGCGTAGAAACTGGCATCTACATCCGGGGTTTTATAATCATGGGATTTTTTTAAGCAGGTGTAACCAGCCTGGAGATAGAGATCCCGCCACTTTTTATCGAGAATGATCTCGGCGCCCCAGGTCTTGATATCAACGGCGGAGGCGGTGCGGGCATTGGGAGAACCTTCCTCATAAGTCCAGTCAACCAGGTCATTCTCGATCCGGTAGAATACGGCCCCATGGAGACTCCATGATTCTCGGAGCAGTTCGATTCCCGCTTCCAGGTTATGGCTCCGTTGCAGTCCCAGGTCCGGGTTGCCCCCGAAGAGCCCTTCGGGGGGTGAGCCGAGAGCCGTATAACTGGGTAACTGGTCGGCCGAGGCGTAGCTGCAATAGTAGCGGTTCTCTCCTCGACCGGGAAGGAGCTGGAGCAGGGCAACGCCCGCCAGGGGAGAGAGAGAAGAAGCAGAGCGGTTGGAATCGTCAAAGGCGGCTCCGCAGCTTAATGAGAAAGACAGTTCAGGATTAAGCTCCACGATCTTCCGCGGCAGGACGGCCAGCTTACCGATCGTCCGTGAATAGTAAGGGCTGAAGGTCAGGGCGGTTGAAGTGAGGGTGTCGGCGGCAAGCCGGCCCGAGTAGTTCAGATCGAAGAAATTAAACGCGTGCCATCCGTTAAAGCCGGCCGTCCAGACCTGGGTTCGATGGAAGGCCTGGTAGATCTCCGGATCGGAACGCTGCAGAATATAATGATCCCGGTTCCGGCGATAGCATCCGCTCAATTCCAGGTAATTCTGCCCGGAATATTCCACCCGGTGGTTGAGAATGACCAGGGTAGTGTGAAGGCTCTCGGTCTCATCGGTATCATAATAATCTTTCGGGGTATACATATCGGGCCAGCCGAAAAACTTGGACTGGTAGCCGCAGAAGAGATCGCTCTGGTAATCTCCTCCCTGAAACTGGAGCCGGCCGCCGATCCGGCGGAAGTTGTAGTCTCCCTGCGGGCGGGTGCCGTCAGACTCCGATCGGGCCAGATCGAGGTCGAAGGCGATCTTCTCCGTCAGGCCGGCGAGCAGTTCGGGGGGATCGGTGAGATAGGCCGCGTAGGCGTGCTGGAGGTTGAGACGGTGCTCCCCCAGTCCGGCTCGGGCCACACCCCCGGTCTCGATCAGCATCCATTGATAATCAACCGTGCCGACCAGGGAGTTGAACCCGAACAGTTTACTATCAATCCCGGTCAGGATCCGGGGCGTGGTGAGCATGCCGGGGGGGATCGGAATCTCCGCGGCGTAATGCCCGGTCTGAGGGTCAAGCAGGGTTATCGCCCCCACCGCGAAACCGGTCGTGGAGAAGATCCCGCCCCGGATAGAAAGATCAGCCTGGGCTTCCGCCATGTTCCGGCTCTGAAGATCGACCTGGGGATTAAACCGTAGGAGAGAAACAGGGGCGGCAAAGGTTCCGGCCGGAGCGGCGGCCGGGGGGCCTCCCGCGCAGACAACAACCGCGGGGAGTTCTAGAGCTGCCTCCTGCTCATCCGCCGCCCCAGCCTTCTTCATGGTTGCCAGAGACAGTAAACCGATTAACCCCGCGCCGGTTAACATGCTCTTTCGGAATTTCACAATATTGTATTTTCTTCCAGAGCCGTTTTATATACCCGGTAAGCGTGATCGGAGAAGAGGACGAAACGGACCAGTTCAATCTCCGGGTGATCAGTCAGATACTCCCTCACCGTGGAGAGGGCAATGCCGGCCGCTTCCTCGATCGGGTAGCGATATGCCCCCGTGCTGATCGAGGGGAAGGCCACCGTCTTCAGCCCATGCTCGGAGGCTAGCTTCAAGCTCTCCCGGTACGCGGAGGCCAGAAGCCGCGCTTCACCGCGGTTGCCCCCCCGATAGATCGGACCGACAGTATGAATCACATACCTCGCCGGCAGGCGGAAGCCTTCGGTCAGCCGGGCCTGACCGGTCGGACAACCGTTCAGTCTCCGGCACGCTTCTAAAAGTTCCGGCCCGGCCACCCGGTGGATCGCTCCGTCCACCCCTCCGCCGCCGAGCAGAGAAGAGTTGGCGGCGTTGACGATGGCCTCGGTTCCCTGTTCCGTGATGTCCCCCCGAACCAGTTCGAGGGTGGAGTCATCAACCTTGATCTTCATCTATCTCTCCTTGTTTGCAGTTAAAAAAAATAATCTTCGAGTTGTCTTGAAAATCCATAAAAACTCTTATATAATATTTTTAACTCATCACTATAACTTTATCAATAAATAAACCAGGAGGGGAAACCAATGCACATCGGGCAAGCGTTTATCTGCCTGGCAAATATCGAACAATCTCACACAATCCAGTCTTCCTTGCCCCGGGGGAGGAAAGCCCTTTTGCGGGGCAGCCGCCTCATGGCGCTCGTTCTGGCCGGATGCCTGCTATCCTTATTCTCGGCAGCGGGGACAGTATCGGCCCAGGATTGGGGACTCCTTACCGACGGCACTGTTCACGTCATGCTCTCCTCTCACCAGGATCTGGGATGGGAGGACTCTATTGCAGTGTGCAACGAAATTAGAAACGACAAAATTATCAAGCCCGTTCTGGAGTGGATGGGGCAGACCGATACCAACTATCGTTACACCTTTGAATACGTTTACGCCCTGATGCATTATCTAGATACCTATCCGGAGGCTCTCCCGACGGTCCGGGAACACACGGCATCCGGCCGCTTCCAGTGGGGCGCCGCTTACAACGATTTTTATGAATCGCTCTTTTCGAGCGAGGGGCTGGTCCGCCAGTTCTACCTGGGCAAGAAGTGGATGAAGACCACGCTGGGGGAAGGCTGCGAGTCCCGCACCTATATCAACATGGACCCACCCCAACGGGCGCTCCAGATACCGCAGATTCTCAACAAAGCCGGCATCGACTTCCTGGTGACCAGCCGAACGAATGCGAGTTTGTTCAAATGGTCGAGTCCCAACGCCCATACAGATTCCCCGGATGATTACAGCGTGCTGGTATTTTCCAACGGGCTCTATGGCATTCCCTGGCTCTGGTATAGCAGCAAGGGGATGCTGACCCCCTATTCCAACGCATGGAAAAATGAAACAGGGCCTGTCCCCAACTATCCTTCAGCTCTTTTTCACGCCGAGACAAGTGTTTGGGATTACTGGAGCCAGTATACTGACCCGTCGGCTCACCAGGGTTCGCCGGAAGGCATGACCTGGGAGGAGTATTTCCAGGGCAACAATTTTCCGGCTCAGTTCCCGCTTTTATACACTAACGACATGGCCAAACCATCACCATACCTCGGTGTCCTAACAGCTGAATACAACTCCGATCTTATTCAGGATTGGAACCAATGGGAGGAGTACACCGCCCGCGACTGGCCGGAGATACGATTATTCACCTGCGACCAGGCCCTGGGGGCATTCTGGTCCGCCGCCACCCAGTCGGGAGTAATTTTCGAAGAGTGGAGGGGGGAACGCCCGAACCTGTGGTTATACAGCCACGGTCCCGGGCATCACTGGGCGGGCAGCGCCATCCGTGAAGCCGGCCGGCTCCTTCCGGCAGCGGAGACCTTTGCCACCATCGAGTGCCTGCTGGCCGGGGATTTCAGTTCTTACCCAAGCAATGATCTTTTGAATGGGTGGAAGGGCGCCATCTTCCCAGGTCATGGTTGGGGTGGTGAAGATGGCGAAGATACCGATAACCGCTTCCTCTGGGCGGCCCAGACCGGAGAGCGGGTGGGACGGGAGGTCCTCGCGAACGCCCTGGAATCGATCGCGGCACGGGTGGATACCGAAGGCTTCGGGGGGGAGCCGATCATCATCTTCAACATGCTCCCCTGGGAACGGAGCGACCCGGTAATCTGCCGGATTGAACCGGAGGGAGAGAACTGGTCCATCGTTGACAGCGACTGGGCCCCGGTCACCCGCCAGGTGCTGGATGACGCCGATGGGAGTAAGGAGGTCGTCTTTATCGCCCGGGACGTGCCTTCCCTGGGATATCGGACCTATTACCTGGTGGAAGACGGCGCGGGCGCGCCACCCGCTCGGAGCGCGGTATCGGGTGAGAACCAATATTACCGGTGGGAACTGAGCCCGGGCGGTTTCACCAGCCTCACCGACCGGGAACTGAATCTGGAGATCCTGGCCGCGACCAAATCATACGGCGGTAAGACATTCCGCGGCGCCGAATTCTTCTCCATGTCCGCCTGCTGTGCCTGCGCCACCTATCCAACCTGCTGCTGCGGGGCTTTCGAACAACAGACAATCATGCAACCCGACCCGAACTCTTACTTTCAACAGATGAGGGATTACGGGGCCGGGTGGACAGAGGTCGAGGCGGGTCCGGTCCGGGACTCGTTTGAATACGAAGTAGTGGTAGATGACTGGACCGCCCGCCAGAAACTTATCTTCTACCGGGATCTGAAGCGGATCGACTGCGAGTTCTCGATGCAGTCGTGGCCCGGCACCCACTGGCGGGAGTGGAGAATGGCACTGCCGGTGAACCTGGATTCGGGTTTCGTGAGCTACGAGGTCCCCATGGGTGTGGTCCAGGTCGGCCGGGATGAGCTGCCGTTTCCGGCGGGGGGGCATTACAACGAGCAGACCTGCAGCTACGTCACTCCCCGGGAGGTCCAGAACTTCATCAGCGTCTGCGGTCTGAACCCGGCTTTCGGAGAGCAGACCTTCGGGGTAACGATGAGTTCCAGTGTAGCCGTCTGCAATTATATCTTCCCCCCCAGCACCTATGTCGGCCCCGACTCACAGGGGAGAATAAGCGATCCGATCCTCCAGCCGATTCTCCTGGCTACCCGTCACAGCAATAAAGATGATGGGAATTGGTGGTCACAGGAGGGAGATCACAATTATTACTTCTCTATATTCTCCCACGAGGGCGACTGGAGAAACGGATGGAGGAGCGCCGCCCAGGCCAACAGCCCCCTAGTACCGGTTGTGGGGGTCGCGCCTGCCGCCGGTGCCAATCTCCCGGAGGAGAAGAGTTTCTGCTCGGTCGCCCCCGACAACATCGTCCTCACCGCTTTTAAGAAACGTGAAGATGATATCTTCACCCCAGAAGGCACGGTTGACGAAGATGTTATCGTGCGCTTTTACGACATTGAAGGCCGACACACATCCGACGCCGAGATCAGATTCTTTTTCACGGTGGAAGGGGCCGAAAAGACGAACATCCTCGAAGAACCGCTGGCGGGGGGTGGATCCGGCATCTCTGTTTCCGGGCAGTCGGTGAGACTGGATGTCGGCCACCACTCCATCGAGACGCTGCGAATAGTTCCCGGGCCCATCCCTCAACCCACTCCGGACTATATAGTTCTCAAATCCGGCGATTACAACGGTGACGGTAAATCGGATATCGCCGTCTTTAGGCAGTCCACCGGACTCTGGGCGGTGAGGGGATTGGGGCGGATCTATTTCGGCACCACCGGCGACATTCCGGTGAGCGGAGATTACGATGGCGACGGCATCACCGACGTCTCGATCTTCCGGCCCTCAACGGGCCTTTGGGCGGTCAAAGGGATCACCCGGCTATATTTTGGGGGCTCAAACGATCTTCCAATTCCCGGCGATTATAACGGGAACGGATTATGTGATATCGCCGTCTTCGGAAATACAAGCGGTTGGTGGAGCGTGAAGGGTCTCACACAGGTTTATTTCGGAATCTTGAACGATCGGCCGGTTCCGGGAGACTTCAATGGAGATGAAAAGGCGGAGATCGCCATATTCCGGCCCTCCTCCGGTCTCTGGGCGCTTCGGGACATTACCCGCTGTTATTTCGGTGGAGGTGATGACATACCAGTCCCCGGTGTGTATGAATGGTACGGTGCTGCCCGGGCGTCGGGCACCTTTAAAAGCCGGATCGCCGTCTTCCGGCCAGACAGCGGGTTATGGGCCATTCGGGGTTTCACCCGTTATTATTTTGGGGCGGTCGATGACAGGCCGGTCATAGGTGACTTTACGGGCAATTCCCTGGATGATATCGCTATATTCCGGCAAGGTACCGGTCTCTGGGCGGCAAAAGGGATTACCCGGGCTTACTTTGGCACTTTTGGGGATATTCCGGTGACACGCTAAAAACCAGTACGGGTCGGACCTGCGTAACTTGTTTAATATCAATTAGTTAGATCCTCAAAATAGCTGTTTTCAGGGCTTAGAGGTCCAGTTTTGGGGTCAAAACTGACACTGTAATAGATTTTTGGCTCCCTCAATACACCGATTCCATTCTCTTCGGCTATCTCTCGATCCATAGCCTCAACACCCAACCTATCCATAACATCTTTTACAAAAGTATGATCTCCCACTGCAATACTTTCGGTACATTTTTAATGACGCACCTTTCCATCACCTTCCAGAACAGCTTCTATCCAGGCTCTCTGTTGTTGCGCCAATTCCTCCACGCTATTGAGATGCCAGATAAAACCGGGAATATGATGTCTGTTTGCCCTAGGCATAAGAACCAACTTTCCTTAGAGGTCCAGTTTTAACCCTAAAACTGGACCTCTAAGCCCTGTGAGAGGCCGTAAATATATGTTACCTGTTTGTATATAGTGCGTTACGTAGGTCCGACCCCAACGAACAACGAAAATGGGGAGATATAGTCTCCGTGCTCGGCCCTGGCCTCCTCCAACCTTCTCTTCTGCTCCTCGAAGACCCGATAAAATATCTCCGGGGGGGGTACCTCTTCATCGTTATAAATCTTGAGCATCCTCTCGATCTTGGCCAGGCACTCCGGAACCCGGATCTTAAACTGCTCGATGTAATCTTCTTCGGAGTAATCCTTATCCAGCACTTCCCGGAAGAGACGCTTCAGATCCGGATAGCGGGGGATGTATCCGGTGGGAGACTGGATCATCTCCAGGTCGTTATTTATCGATAGTTCCATCCACTTCAGCCAGACTCGCTTATCTTCATGGCCGTTCAGGTACTCACCGTCACCGCCCCGGAGGAAGTAGTTAACGGAGAAGATGACCGGCGGCTTACTGAGCCTTTCTCCGAAAGCGAGGTATTTCTTAACGTAATCAGACAGGGAGACGGGCAAGAAATCCAGATTCGACATAATGTTGAACTTCCTCACCCCCTCCTCCCCGAGGGTGGCGGCGGTGGTCTCCGACTCGATAGCCGCGCCCTTGGTAATAACCCCGTGGTTCCAATCAAAAGCTCTCTCGACCGGTACCCAGGTATCGGAGTCCCGGCCTCCGTAAAGGATGCCGCCCAGTTCCACACCGTTGGGATCGTCTCCCAGAGGATCGCGGTTGCTGAGCCGGGAGAGACTGACCGTATAGCGGGCGTTCTTATGGGCGCAGGGGATCGGCTTGCCTTCTTCATCAGTTTTCCCCTTCTGCCAGCGGCCGGAAAAATTGGTTCCCCGTTCTGGGGTCTCCCGCCCGTCTCCCAGCCAGTACGGCACTCCATCATCGGTGATGAGTACGTTGCTGAAGATCACCTCTCCGGGTGTCGTCAGGACATCCCAGATCACCGGATCATCTTTCCGGCTGACATCCCGGATGATCCCGAATATCCCCGCCTCCACGTTGGCGGCGAAACATCTCCCCCCCCTCTCTCGCAGGTAGGCTATATCATCCCCCACGATCGTCTCCCCGGCGCACATGGCGGTGGAGGTCTTCCCGCAGGCGCTGGGAAATGCGCCGGAGAAATAAGTCACCCTCTCCCCCGGTCCGTGGACCCCCATCAGGAGCATATGCTCGGACAGCCATCCTTGACGTAAGGCCCTCCGGATGGCAAGGCGGAGGGCCGGTTTCTTTAAGCCGATCGTATTGCCGGCATACTGGGTATTGGTGCTGAAGACGATGTCCTCTTCGAGATCGATGTAGATCCGCCTACCATCGACGTCCGCGCTGACATTATCTTCCAGTCTTCCGGCGCTGTGAATGAACCGGAAGAAATCGACGGCATCACCGATGCTCTGGAAATAATCGTATCCCTTCCGGTAGAGAATAGTCTCGGAGTGGGCCACATAGCTGGAATCGGTGATCTGGACGCAGGGGATGGAGAACCCGGAGAAGGTCGGTCCAAGACAGAAGAAGAGAATAAGCGCTTCCTTCCCCCGCATACTGTCTCTCAGTAGATCCTCTACTTCCTTCAACCCGGCCGCCTTTTCGATTGAGTTGATCCGGGAGCCCAGGTCCACCCCGGGAGGGAGAAGATATTTGGTCCGGGCCTTGTCCCGGGCCTGATCACCGGGACCGTCAAAGTGGATGGTATGGCCCTCAATGGCAAGCTCTCTCTCTTCGTCAGCCTTTAGAGCCAGACTACGGATGTACGCCGTATTCTTCTCGGAGTCGTCGGCCACATAGACGGAATCGGGATTACAAAGCTCCAGGTAATGAGCGACGAATTCGTGCATCTTCGGATTGGCCAGGATCATTAATCTCTCGAAACCGGCGGGCGTACATTTTTCTTTTAGAATCTCAGGTGCAGACTTCACGTTGTTTCTCTCCAATAATTTTAAGATAGTTATACGGGAGATATCCGATCTCTGTATAGTGAAATTTTATAGAAGAGATATATAGCCCGGTTAGATTAAAATTATCCGGCCGGCCAGGACTTCCCGCAGGCGGGGAACCACGATCGGGATATCCTCGCGTTTCTTCACCGGGAAGAACCGGCCGGATGTCTTCACCGCCAGAGGCTTCAGGAGTCGGGTGAGGTCTCCCTGGAGACGCTCGAACTGTACGACCGGCAGAACGGTCTCTTGCTCATCGGCCACCTGCTTCAATTCCTTGATCGCCACGTAGACGGGCAATCGGTCGGTCACTCTCCTTACTTTCTCCACCAGATCTTTCTGGACCAGGTTTTCCAGCTCTTCCCGGTTAATATCGAACAACTGGAGCAGCGTCTTCACGGATATCGTATAGGCGGCGTTATTGAACTCGGGGATCCGGTCCTGATCGAAATCCAGAGGAAAGGCGAACTCCTCGATCAACTGGGTCCATTCTTTTCCCCGGACCGGGTCATAGACCCGGGCGAGGGCTCCCCCCTTCTGGCCAGGTGGCTTGGTGGAGACCTCACAGAGAATCCGGATCCCTTCGTCGTGTCGGAAGGAGAGGAGCCCCGGGAGGACCGGATCGACCAGCGCTCCCAGGTTGTCGATGTTGGAGATCATGATGTATTCCACACCCAGTTTCAACATTTTGAGGAGCGGGCGGCTCCGGTCCAGAACCAGCCAGAGGGTGGTATCAAGGTGCCCGGGAGGATTATACCGCTTCTTCTCATCCATCGCCTCGATCTCGTCTCCCGTCCGGCCGCGGAGCTCTTCTATCCAGCCGGCAAGATCGTCTTCGAGAAGCCGTTTCTCCTCTGATAGTGCCTCCCGATCGGCACCGGGAGAAACAGAGTCGATCTTCCTGGTCAGCCTGGTGATCCTCTTGCCGTAATGGAGTTTCAGATCCGCCTCCGAGGGGATAATTCGTTTCATGATCCCCTGGCAATAGGTAAAGAGATCGGCCGAGCCGAAATTTTCGTTCTCCCGCAGGATGGCCTTCGTTCTCTCCTCGGTAAAGTAGCTGTTGAGAATCCAGACCGGGATCGCGCCCCCGAACTCCCGCTCGGCAAACCGGGCATTGGCCAGCTTCAGTTCCATGAAACTGCGCGGACGCCCCTCCATTTCCATGATCGGGAAGGCTCCTTTGGGCAGGCTCTCCCCCGGCTTCTGAAACCGGGTGGCGGCCCCCCCGTTCATGAAGATGAGGCCGAGTTTTCCCTGCGCGATTATCTCTCTCCCCCGCTCGTACTCTTCACTCCGGGTTGAGGGGAAATCAGTGCTGTCGGTGGGGAGAGGAAGCCGGACTTCCCAGGGATTATCGTGATTGATCACGTTGCTCCGGAGGCTGAGCCGGCCTTCGCGGTACTCCTCCTGGAGATAGAGGAATTCACCTTTGTTAAAGCCATATCTTTTGAGCAAGTTTTCCTTCATCTAATCCTCCAAGCTAATAATACAAAAACGGTACAACGTGTTTTGTATCATTAGGTGAATTTTAATTTCCAGACTCGGAAAAGGTAGGTGATGAGCACCAAGGAGTTGAGCTTGGAGACATCCCGCTCCCTCCGGCGAAAGACAATCGGAAGCTCCACGATCCGGAGGCCGGCCCGGTGACAGCGGTAGAGCACCTCGGTGACGATGAAGGGGTCGGAAGCCCGCAGGGTCTCCGGTTTGAGCGCCTCCAGCGCCTTCCTTCGGAAGACGCGGTAGCCGGAGGTGGGATCGTTGACCGCGATCCCGAGGATGGTCCGGATATAAGACCGAGCCCATCCGCTGATACAATCGCGGAACCATTGCCGGCCCTCCACCGCCCCTCCCGGTATGAACCGCGAGCCGATCACCAGATCGGCTTCGTCTCGGATGATCGGCTCCAGCAGACGGGGGAGCTCGGCGGGGTTGTGCGATCCGTCCCCGTCCATCTCCACGATACAGTCCGCGCCCAGGTCCAGGGCCCGGAGAAACCCCTCTCTTCCGGCCCACCCGCGGCCCCGCGGTCCGGGGCGGGAGATGAGATGAACTCTATGGTCGCGAACGGCAATCTTTTTGACAATCTCCCCGGTCCCATCCGGAGAATTATCATCGACAACCAGGATCTCACAATTATCCAGCGGAAGAGCGAGCAGTTCGGAGATCAGTGAATCGATACTGCCGGCCTCGTTATAGGTCGGAATCATGACAACGGTCTTCATTATATAATTTTCTGAATAGCGTCGAAGACCATTTGCGGAGTAATACTCTCCATGCAGTTCGGCTTCACATCGCAGTCGGGAAGATAACAGCATTGGCAGGGGACGGGCGCGACAATCTTCTCCCCCCGTCCGTAGAGCTCTATCTCCGCGGCGGAGGTCGGGCCGAAGAAGGCCACCACCTTCTTCCCCAGGCCGACCGCGGCATGGAGGGCCAGGGTGTCGGAGGTGACGAGGAGATCGGAGAGGCTCAGCCGGGCAAAGAACGTCCTCAGGTCGTTATGGCAGCCAGTATCAATGAAGATTCCCCCTCCCCGCTCCAACAGCCAGGCATTCCTCTCTTCTTCCGCCGGGCCCCCGTAGAGGAGAAGCCGCGCTTCCAACCTTTCCGCACACCGGCGTCCCAGTTCCAGGGTAGCTTCCCGGCTCCATTTTTTGTACTTCCACCGGCGACCGGCACCGGTATTAAAACCGATAACCGGCTTCTCCCGGCCCAATCGGGCCTCCTCGGCGAACAACTCGGCGCCGCGCATCTCTTCCGGCGTAAGCCTGAGCACGATCTCACCGACGGGCGGCGGGAGCCCGACGATCTCGGCCATAATAGCCTGCGCGGTTTTACGGTTGGCTTTCTTCGCGTCGTCGAAGACGCTCATCCTCAGCCATTCCTCCGCCTCCGGGTTGCAGGTGGAAACGCGTCCCCGTTCATCCAGGGTGAACCCCTTCTTCTCGCCGGACCGCACCAGATTCTGGAGGGATGAACTGAGCGGGGAGGTGTCCAGATTAATAGAGAGATCAAAACTCTCGGCCAGACAACTTACCAATCCATCCGGCTGCAGGGGAAGTATCCGATCTACATAAGGATTATTAAGAAAAAGCGGCCGCGATTCCGCGGCGCTTATCCAGGTCAGGTGGCTATCGGGATATTTTTTCTGCAGGCCGGGCAGAATCGAGGTCGTCCGCAGCACATCCCCTACCGCGTCCAGTTTGATAACCAGTATCTTAATCGAGAACGGGGAGTAATGGGGACAGTCGGCGCATTTGACTCCCTCCCGCTTATGGAAGACGCAGGGCCGGTCTCCCCGGTAATAGCGGCAGTCTTGGTTAATTATGTCCATTAACTTTATTCCGTAATTTCTAACTGAAATAGCGGCTACAACCCCCGGAAGATAGTGGTGATGGTCCCGGGGGCGGAGCGGTAAAGTTTTACCTCCCGGTCAGGGTCGCCGGAGTAGCACCACCGGTGGACGGGATTCGGGTCCGACCAGCTGGTCCGGTCCCGATGGGTGGCCCGCTCGACGCCTGCCCAGGTCACCTGCAGGCTGGTCCCGTTCACATCCAAGACCACGCCGTTACCCCGCCATTGGGGGATCCCCTGGAAGTGCCAGTAAACACTCCCCCGCCGGGAGAGAGTGTCTTTTACCTCGATCCGGCGGTCCCCCTGCTTATAGAGAGTGATCTCCCTGGTCCAGGTCTTCTTCCCATCCTTAAGTCGGGTAACGCTGCGGGAAAACTTCTCGTTGTTCACCCAGCTTACAAGCTGCGCCGAGGAATATTTTCCCAGGATATCGGAGATATTGGCTTTTGTCTTGCCGTGGTTAAAGAAGGTCATGGTCAATCCGGTCATGAACTCTTCCGGCCCGTAAGAGAGACTGACAATGTTGTTGGCAAAGCCGCACTTTCCCGACTTGGCGGCCGGATAAGCCGGGTCCAGCATCAGGAAGAGGGCGTTATCCTCCCAGCCGGTACGGTGAATGATCTTGTCGAGCTGGATCTTGAAGGATTTCAGGCTCTCGTCATAGCCATCGGCGATGCTCTTCTTGATCGCCATCGGCCGGTAGATGGCCCGGCTGCCGGTGCGGGCGAGACCGGGGCGCTGGGGCTGAAGTCCTTCGTTCAGATACCAGTAAAGATAAAGCGGGTTGAGGAGGATCGCGAACGGCCCCCACTGGGGGGCCTCATAGCCGTAGGTGTTGCGGCCGAAGTCGCCGACCCGGTGGGTCGTCCCGTAGCCGAACATCTCCTGGAGGAGCCACTTGGCCTCCCGGGCCAGCCGGATATGGTCGGGGTTGCCGTCATCGAGAACCGTGGTGGCCACGGCCAGGGGGGCCATGTAGTGATCGACGTAGTTCTGACGATAGTCCCGCCCATAGGCCGGGTTATAGCCGTTGTGGGGAAAGGTATCGATAATCCATTCCACCTGGCGGATAAAGTTGCTCTTCCAGGCCACTCCCCACTCGTCCAGATCCGGGATGGTCATCCGGTTGGAGTAGAGCGCCACCCGGAGCATCTCCCGGATGAAGAGCCCCTGGTAGTGGCGGGAGTTATACGGCAAGGTCCAGGTGTCGTCGTAGCTGAGGAGACGGTTGGCCCAGGAGATCATCTTGTCTCCCCGCTTGCCGCCGACGATATAACCGACTACGGCGTTGAGGCCGCAGACGATCCCCTGGGCATAGTTGCCGTGATTATAGAAGCCCCGTTTTTCGATCGCCAGCCGGTAGAACTTCTCTTCAATCTCTACCCGCTCTTCCTTGCTGAAGAACCCCTCACCCAGCATCGCCAGGTAGGCCTCGGCCACATCGGCGATGTAGCGACAGTGCTCCTCGCCCCCCCAGTCGAATTTCGTGTCCCGGATCAACTCCAGAAGCTTCTCCTTGAAGTATCTCCCGGTCGGTTTATAGCCGGTAACCAGGTATATAAACGCGGTGTTGGGGAGGTAGTCGTAGAGGGCATACTTCTTATCCACCTTGCTGAGATCCCATTCATAGATCTTGAAGTAATGACCATTCGCAAAATCGATCCAGTCGACGTAATCCTGGAGCCGGAGGTCCACATCGTAAGCGGAAGCCCCGGCAACGAGGCCGTAGGCGGATCCGAGCGGCTGCTGGCTGTTCCTCGCGCCCGGTGTCCCGTAACTTCCGGAGGAGCCGTAGACCTTGCTGGTCGGCGCCGTGTTCCAGTTACCGGCGCTCCCGGGGATTGCCGGGTCGATCCGCTCCATCGAGTACCCCGGATCCCCCGCGAACCAATTGCCGGCGCAGTTGACCGTGTCCACGCTGGCGGCGCTTGAATCCACCAGAACCAGATGGCCCCCGCTGCTGTTCATCTGCTTATTGAGATAGGTCATGTTGCCGATTGCACCGCTGGGAGAGTTGGTCGACAGGACAAAGTACCCGCCGCCTGCAATCGAATAAGAGCTGGAGAACGATATAGGAGACCAGGCAGCGGAGTCATCCCTCAGCTTCCATCCGTCCAGGCTGACAGTGGAGGTTCCGTTATTATAAAGCTCGATCCACTGCTGGTCGGTACCGTCGAAAGTCCCACCCCAGGCGATCTCGTTGATGACCACATCCCCGGTGGTTCCGGGGGAACCGGTGGGACCAGGGACCGCCGACGGCGTCGGAACCGGTGTCGGGGGCGGCGAGGGCGTGGTGAGGAGGATGTTGAAGAACTCAAGGTAGACCTTCTTGTAGGTCTCCTGGAGAAGCGGGTAGTTGAGTGTCTCCTTGTGCGGGTCATACGGCTCCGCCGGGGGCTTCCACTCGTAGACGGGTGGGGTGGGGTTCAGGACCGGGAACGCGTCCTCCTCGTCCCCGCCGGAGGGTGATCCCTCTCCTGAAGGGGTGGGACCCGGGATCCAGTCGGATGGATCCTTCGATGCCGGCGTCGGAGTCGTCACCACCTCGGCCCGGGATCCCGCGGGGGGGGCTTGCCAGACGTAGATGTTCCCGTCCCGGGCCGCCCCGAAGATCTGCTCCCCGTCGAGATAGACCCACTGCATCGACTGCTTGGCCTCGTCGATCACTCCGTAGAGGCTCAGTCCCGGCTTCCGCCAGATGTAGATACCGTTATCGAGGCTCGACCCGTAGATATAATTACCGCCGGAGACGACGGAAGTCACCTGGTTGAGGGGCTCGGCCAGGATCTTCTCCAAACGAAACGATCCATAATCCCAGAGGTAGATATTGCTGTCCGCTGAAGCTCCGTAGATGTAATCATTATCCGCCCGGACCGCGTTCAGGTCGTCGGTCGGGCCGGCCAGGATCTTTTTCAGGTTGAAGGTTGTCCGATCCCAGATATTGACATTGTAATCCCTTCCCCCGCTCCCCGCGTAGATCCGGGAGGTGTCGGCGAATACCGAGTTCAGCCACCCCCCGGACCCGGAGAGCCTGGTCTGGAGATTGAAGTCGGACCGGTTCCAGATATAGAGAGACCGGTCATAGTTGGCGGAATATAGGTAGTCGGCGTCCGCGTAGACCGACTCGGCGAAGTACTGCCCATCCCCCAGGACATGGAGCAGCTCGAAGGTCCGCCGGTCCCAGACGTAGACCCGGCTGTCGTCGTTCGAGCCGTAGATATAGTCGCCATCGGCATAGACCGAGAGCATCTCCTTGCAATCGGGGACGGTAAGACTCGTCACCGGCCGGTAGGACGACCGGTCCCAGATATATATATGCTTATCTTCACTGGCTCCGTAGATATAGTCACCGTCGGCATAGACCCCGAGCATCCAGCCCTTTCCCCGGGAGAGAACAGCCAGAAGCGTGAACTCAAGCGGAGTCGGTGAGGGGGCCGGAGTCGGAGTCGTGAAAAACCGGATTCCAAAGGTAGGCGAGGGCGAAGGCAGCCGGGTTAGGAGCACTTCCGGTGTACCGGTCGGAACCGCGGTAGGAGGGGGCGGCGGAGTATGGAACCCTTTCGGAGAGGGCGTCGTCGAGGGCGGCGGTGTCGGCGTTCGGTAATCCGCCGGCGTGGCGGAAGGCGGCGGGGTCGGGGTCGGAGTGGGAGACGGCGACGGCGTGGGGGTCGGGGTTCTCTCAGCCAGCCAGAGATATATATTGCCGTCGGCATTGGCCCCGTAGATATAATGGGTAAAGGAATCTCCGGGCCGGTAGCGGTCGGCAAAGACACCATTCATCGGCAACCCGCTCGCCTTCAGTTTCGTCTGGGGGGAGAAGTCCGTGAGTCTCCAGGCGTTGATTGCACCGTCGGGACCGGCGCCATACAGGTAGTTCCGGTCGTCGGAACTGAGACTCCCGATCGGACCGGGCGCCCCGCGGAGAGCGGTCTGGAGATTGAAAGAGCCTTTCACCCAGGCAGCGGCGGCCGGGGCGGACCCTCCGCCGTAGCAGTAAGAACTGTCAACGGCCGCCGCCCACATAATATCCGTGCTCTCGGAGAAGGCACCGGCCGGAACAAAGGTCTCTCTATCCCAGAGATAGAGAGACCCGTCCACGTTGGCCCCGTAAATATAATCGTCATCCAGGCAGACCGAGAGCATCGGCCCCAGCCCCCGGTCAAGGACAGTCTGGAGGCTGAAATCGGAGGCAGCCCAGAGATAGATCCTCCCATCGTTGTTGGCCCCGCAGATGATCTCGGAATCTCCGGCTACCGAGTACATGAAGCCCCCGCCCTGGTCGAGAACGGCCAGCAGAGAGAAGCCTCTCCCTCGAATGTCGTAGTCCCAGGCGTAGACGTTGCTGTCCGCGCTCGCTCCGTATAAACGCCGGTAAGATGACCCGCGGACAGACTGTATTCCATAGATATTCCCGGCGGTATACCCGCCAATAGTCTCCAGAAAATTGAAACCGGCCGGTCCCCTCTCCCAGATATAGACCCGGCCGTCCCCGGCTCCTCCGTAGAGATACCGGTCGTCCGCCCAGACCGACCAGACCGGGCTGGCGACCGGGATGATATACACCAGATCGAAAGGCGCCGGACCGGGGATGGAGGCAGGAGAAGGCAGGGGGGACGGGGTTAAAGACCGGAGTTGCTTGCGAGAGGCGGTGGGTGTCGCAGTCGGGGTTGGGGTTGGGGTTGACGTCGGAGTGGGAGATGGTGTGGTGGATGGAGTTGGACTGGGCGCCGGGGTCGGGGTCTTCGGGGTACGGGTCGTGATGGTGGTCGGGGTAGGAGCCGGGGTGGGGGTCATAAAGGGGATACCGAACAACTCCAGGTAGACCGCTCGATAGGCCTTTTCAAGAAGGGAATAGGAGAGGCTCTTCTTATGGGGATCATACTTCGTCTCCGGATAAACATCATACTCGACCCTGGTCCGGTCGGGGTATATAATGATGATCTCCTGCTTCTCGGACGTGTGATCGAAGATACCCCCCGCCGGCCGGATTTGCCGGGCCCCCGGGCCGAAGGCGGCAAAGAGCTCTTCCGGCGGGATCCAGGCCGCGGAGACCATCTTCGGGGTCGATGTCGGGGTCGGACTTGGAGTTCTATACGCATCCGGTGTCGGAGTCGGGTGGATCCGGAACCAGGTTCGGATCGGCGACGCGCCGACAACAACCGGGGATTCCGGGGGGAGGGGCATGGCCCCGTCACCCCACAGATCGGACAGAGAGAGGACCAGCCATACCCCTGAAATTATCGCGCCCGTGATCAGCGTCTTCATCATCTTCATTCTCACTCTCATCTTCTTCCCCTCTCTTCTTTTAACCTATTCGATTATTTCAAAGGCCGGGTGGAGACAACGGTAAAATCCACGTCCAAAAGATCTTCGGCATTTCGCCCCAGCTTGATCTTCAGTTGATTGACCTTCATTCCTTCCGGTGACGCCTCTATCCCGGCCAGGATATTGACCAACTCCGGTACGGCAACTTTGCCCAGACGAACAGTCACAAATGTCTGGCGGTAGAGACCTTGGACAGTTTTATCCCGGGACTCTATCATCTTATCTAATGCGACAGCCGGGGCTTCTTCCTTGATCAACTTTTCAAGAAATCCATACACCGACACGCCTTTCTTCCGGTCCCCCATCCCGGCTGTCAGAGCGCCGATCTCCTGTTGAAGGCGGCAATACCGCCCCCGAAGGCCGATCATCTTCAATAGGACGTTCTCCCGGGTCGTCACCTCGCTCCGAAAGGTTGTCCACCGGTTCCAGAGTGAGTTCTCCCAGAGGTAGAAATACCAGAGAAGGACGATGAGCAGCACAGCGAATCCGCCCATGATCAAGGCCCGTTTTTCTTGTTTCTTCAATTTCATAAAATTTTTACTCCGTAAAAATTTTATTGAGTCAAAAAATAAAAATTCCTATCATTCATTCTGCTTTTCGCTATTTTATGTGGGCAAGAGGAATATTGTACTCAAACTCCACGGTCACAAGCTGCCCCCCCTTTCTCCTGGTCTTCGAACCCTTGGCTTCGTGAATCTTGTCCCCCTCAAAATACCTGGATTTGGCTAACGCGTTCTTAATCAGGTCTACCGAACGGAAGCTATTGGTTCTCCCCCGGAAGAGGACACGCTTGTTGTTGATATCCATGGTTACAACCTGGACTTTAAGTGAATCGGGGATGATCCGGCTGATCTCCCGCAGGATATCCAGAGCGGAGACCGAGACCATGTCGTGGTAGAACTTTAACTCCCTCCCGGCCTGTTCCACCCCTTCCTTCATTGCTTTCAATTCGCTTTCCGTTTCCGGCTCCGGTTGATCGGGGAAGGTCCGGCGCACGATCAGACTGATTCTCCGGGCCAGGTTCTGGGACGTGATCTCTTCCAGCCGTATCTTCCAGAACAATCCCGCCGCCAGCACGACAATCAACCCCACAACAAGGCCGGCGGTCAACAGGAGGCGGCGGCGGGTCTTCTCCCAGTACCCTTCAAAGGCAAACTCGGCTATGCGAAAATCAAGCCGGGCCCGGATCGGCGTAACTTCTCCCAGGGCCAGTCCCAGCGCCGGCAAGGCTGCGGCGGGATGATCGGGGAACTTCTTCGCTTTGAGCGAACTCCAGGGGTCGAGGTCCAGCACCTTCAGATCGAGCTTCCGGCCCAGATACTCCTTCAACCCCGCCTGACGGGTGGCGTCCCCGGCCAGGATGAGATTTAGCGGAGCGCGCCCACCCGTGACCGTGATCGCTGAATCCACCGTTCTGAGCAACTCCGCCTCCAACCGGGAGAAGGCGTCTCCGCAAACGGAGATGATCCGGTCCCGGAGGGAAGAATCCTCAGCGGCGGCGGCTTTCATCGACTCCGCCTCCATGAATTCGCATCCCATCTTCTCCATTATCGCCGCGGTCACCACATCTCCTCCCCACGAAAAACTCCTCAAGGAGACCACTGTGCCCCCCAGTAAAAATGCCACGCCGGTATGAACGGCCCCAATCTCCAGAAGCATCGTCACCTCGTCGGGGGGGAGAGTGGGCAAGTAGGTATAGGCCCGGCAGCTTCCCAGAAGATCAATGCTCACTTTAGTCGGATCCAGGCCGACCTCGGAGAGCAAGCCGAGGTGAGCTTCCAGGACCACTTTTTTTACGGCAACCATTATTACCCTGGTCTTTCCTTCCGCCAGCTCTTCCGCCGGCCAGAAATCCATCACAACCTGCTCCAGGGGGAAAGGGACATGAATCTCGGCCTCCGCCGCTATCACCTGTCTGATCTGAGAAAGTCGGGCAAAGGGCATCTCCAGGGACCGGACGAAGACCCGATGGACGGGGAGGGTACTGCAGATAACCTCTTCTTTCCATCCGACCTCACTGACCAACCGCCGCAACTGTTCCAGCACCACTTCCGGCGGCGCGGGGCCCGGCCTTTCCCGGGGGATGATGCATTCCCGCAGATCGGAGAGACGGATCCTTTTGCCGCTCCTCTTCAGGGCTACCATCCGGATGCCCGTCGTCCCGATCTCGATCGCCCGGCAGCTATAAACCGATGCCGATCCTTTCTGGAATAGATCTTTTATGTTCATTAGAACTTATCCCTCACTAAGCTTACACTGAGGGACTCGAATGTGTTCGGGCAACGTTCTGAAGTGCCTAAAGTGAACTAAAGTGAGCTAAAGTGACTAAAGTTAAAAAACTAACGGCCTTCGAACCGCCAATAGCAGACCACTATCCGGTTCTTCCGGCGCTGTACCACGGCTCGCACCCGGGCGGTTGTCTCCCCTACCCTCCCTTCAGAGAGGATGGTGAAATATTCACTCTGGACTTTGAAATGTTCGAGAAACTTGTCTTGCATCTCCTCGCTTAAAAACTCGTCGTTGTTGATATCTTCAATCGCCTGAAAGGGGAGCTCCTCCCGGGCATCGATAATATCGCCGGCCAGTGTCATCTGATCGTCGTTATCATCCTGAAGCATTACTTCCAGCACCTCCCTCGAGGCGGTGTTGATGTTGACCTTGCCGTCTCCGTAGACCGTCAGGTATCCCCGCAGCCCCGGGAACGGTTTCCTGGCCCAGGGATCGATCAACTGGAGCTCGCTCTCTTCCTTCTCTATCTCGATCTCTTCCCGCCCGGGCGCCCCCATAAGCCAGGTCCGGGTCATATCTTTTATCAACGCCAGTTCCCCGATCGTCTCCATGGGGCCGCTCCGTGAGATGCCATCCGGATCGGAGCCCTCGTCTTCCTCGAACCAGTCAACGATCGCATCCATGGTCCCTTTCGGCGTATCGAAGAGCGCTTTGGCGAAGGGGTCGATCCCATCCGCCGCATCAGCCAGGGCCCGGATCTTCTCCAGCAGAAGCTTAAGGGCCAGATACTCCGTCGATTCATCGTCTATCTCTATCTCCTCATCCTCCTTATCGTCCTCTTCCCTGTCATTCTCCTTCTTCTCCTCTTTCTCTGCTCGCTCTTTTTGCTTTCTCTTCTCCTTATCCCCCTCCTTCTTTTTTTCGGACTCGTCCTCTTCTTCCGCTGACTCGCCGCCGGCAAGCCCCTCCCGGGCCGCCGCGATCTCCTTGACGGCATCCTCCAGGAGGAGATTCAGGTTGAACTTTCGTTCCTCGTCGATGATCATAAAGTAGTAGGTTCCCGAGCCGAGCGTTGCCGGAGATTGAGGACGCGCCCAATCTTCATCGAGACTGTCAATCCCATCTTCTTCTTCCTCGGACCGGCTACCTCCCGCCTGGTTTCCCACCACCTCCTCGCCTTCACCGGAACCCAGGTCGACCAGCTTATCTTCTTCCAGCAACGCGATAGCCTGACTAATACCGGCCCGGGCCAGATAATACGCTTCCAGATTATCCCGAAAACCGGCCGCCATCCGCACATCCAGGGTACTGAGATAATTATACTGCATGACCAGCACCCCCAGGAGGACGATCACCAGAACGACCGTCAGCAGAACCACGCCGGACTGCGCCTCTGCCCGGGCCCCTTTTCTGGCGGGGTTCACGGGCCATAGCCCCGATACATCGGGGCTATGGCCCGCGACGGCAGGATTAACAGGGTCATTACGCATCCACCTCGGCCCCTTTCCTGAAACCGCGGATTATGCTGATTAAGCGGATTATATCCCTCTACTCCGGCCTCCGTGTCACGTTCGACGTTCATTCGTTATTAGTCATTCCTCCATCTCCTCTTCATCCTCTTCCATCCGGGGGATCATCGGCAGGGAGGCGACAGTACTGAATCGGGTCGTCTCCTTCTCGCCTTCCAGGCCCATGGAGATGGTTATCCTCACCCCATAGGGGAGCGCCGGCGCCTCCGATTCTTCCGCCACATTCTCCTCCTCCACTTCCCACGCTTCTACCCACTCGCCTTCTGCGTCAAAGTATTTAAAATCAAGCGCCCGGACGTTCTCCGCCAGAATGATCTCTTCTCCTTCCTGGAACAATTCCTCCGCCTCCAGGATAAAATAGGGCGCTGTCTTCATGAAGAGCAACCCATCCTGGCGCCCGTGGCCAAGGTAATAACTGACCTCGAACGAGTCATATCCGATCTCATCTTCTTCCCCCCGAAGACAGGTCGTCGTCACCATGTTCAGGGTATCGTTCTCGAATCCGCCGTACCATTCATCCTTTCCCAGAAACTTCGTCCCTTGTTCGGCAAAGAGGGGCTGGTAGGCTCCGCTGATCTCCTTTGCCATGGTGTCCAGGACAATCCGGGCGGTCTGATAGATATCGGAGACCCGGCTATAGTTTCGAGTTGTCTTCATTACCGTATAATAGGCCCCGTAGACTGAAGCCAGAACCACCGCTCCCAGAGTGATGGCGATCAGGATCTCGATGATGGTGAACCCCCCGTTCCGCTCCTGAGCTAAAACCCGGCCTGCTCTTCTCCCGATCACAGGTCTTCTTCCTCTTCTTCCTCTTCTTCAAAATAGAGGTTCACAATGTATGAGACGATATCAACACCCGGGCGCCCTTTCTCGCCCGCGGGAGCAGCGAACCGCGCCGAGACCTCGACTTCCGCCTGAAGCAGGGCGCCGGAGTCGGCCTCCGTTATCTCCTCCTTCACCTTGAGAAAGGGATGCTCCTCATCTTCTTGCGCATTCGCCATACCCGTCTCATAAGAGGCGTCATCACCCGAGAGCGCCATGAAGCCGAGAGATTCCAGTGTGCCGATCCGGCTCTGGGCCAGAAGCCCGGCCTGAGTCAACTCCTTGGCCCGTCGCAGATTTCGGACGGTGGTGGCATGCGTCACCAGGAGCGGGACCATCCCCACGGCCAACAAGGCCACGGAGATCATCACCTCCAGGAGGGTAAAACCTCCGCTCTTCTCCTTCGGAAAGAGCTTCCTGCTTGCGTGGATAATAGATAAGAGAGCCATAATGACAGCTAATTTATTGCTTCCGAGTCACAATATTTAAATTCCAGATAAATGTCTCTACACAGATACTCGTCCCCTGTGCGAGCACCCCTACTCCATGGCTATGACCTCCGATCGCCCGGTATACGGCTTGACCTTGATCTTGACTTTATCCCCCTGGTCTGTCTCCAGGAAGATCTCGGCACCGTTCGAGTTTCCCCGGGGATAGAACCGGACAACCGGTTCGAACCACTCGACAACGCGGCGGCCCAGTTTCAGGCGCCGGACGCTGATTCCATCTGGAATCTTCCGCTTCTTCGGTTCCTCGCTTTCTTCTCCGCGACCGTAGTAATCGCTCTCTTCGTCAAGGCTCGTGATCCAGTATTCATTCTCTTCCCGGTTAATATGAAAGGTATATATCCGACCGTCAATCACCGCCCGGGAACGGGCGTAATCAAGCGAACCGGCAAGTTCCCGGCAGAAGCCCAAAAGCTTTCGGCCCGAGAAGAGCCCGGCGAGCTTCGGGAAGGTCACCATGAATACCACCCCGATCAAAATCAGGACCACTGAAAGCTCGATCAGCGTAAAACCGCTATGCCGGGTTGACGGCCGTATAATATTCATTGACATTAGTCACCAGTCACCGGTCACCAGTCCCTATTCCCCACTTCCCCCTTCTATATCCCAGTTCATGATGTCGGCGTTATCCCCCGTCCCCCCCGCCACCCCATCTTTCCCGTAGGATGCGATATCCACTTCCTGGCTATGCTGGCTGACCGATGAATAGAAGTAGGGATTGCCCCAGGGATCTTTGGGGACCTTCGGCAAGTACTTGGGGACCAGGGGCGACAGGGAATCGGGGTATGAGTAATGGTCGGCGAAATACATCCCCAGCGCCAGCTCGATATTCTTGATCCCGGCCTGGGCGGCGCCCCGCTGCCCTTTCCCGATTGCCTGAAAAAGCTTGGGGGCGATAACGGCAGCCAGAAAGCCGATAATCGCGATCACCACCAATAACTCCACCAGTGTAAAGCCCCGGGACATTTTGAGTCTGGTTCTTGAACTCATTTTAAAAAATCTCCCTGTGTTTGATTTTTTATAAACTCAATTTTGATTTACAACTTTAGTCACTTTTCCGCCGGAGGCGGATCAGCCTCTGGCTGAAGTTCACTTTAGTCACTTTATTCCTATGCTACCACCTGGCTCATCTGAAAGATGGGCAGGAGAATTGAGAGAACGATATATCCGATCACTATCCCCATGGTCACTATCATGATCGGCTCCAGCAGCGAGGTCATCGCGCTGACCGACGTCTCGACCTCATCCTCATAAGACTGGGCGATCTTCTCCAGCATCGCCTCCAGGGCTCCGCTGGTCTCTCCCACCGAGATCATATGCACCACGATCGGGGGAAAGACCCGGCTCTTTCGGAAGGGACCGGCGACGGATTGACCGGCCCGTATCGCTTCAATGGCTTTTCCGATCGCTTGAGCGATCGAGGTGTTATTTACTATATTCCTGACAATGCCCAGCGACTCGATCAGGGGGGCTCCGCTTGAGAGCAGGGTGGCCAAGGTCCGGCTGAACCTGACCACCGCGATCTTCCTGATCAGGGGACCAAAGAGGGGGAGACGAAGTTTGAGTCGGTCGAGAAAGAACCTTCCCCGGGGCCCTTTCTTCCAGAAAGCGAAAAGAAAATACAGCCCTCCGGCGATGAGGATGATCACCCACCAGTACCCCCGGATAAAATCGCTGATATTAAGGAGGATGACGGTGGGAAGAGGCAGGGCCTGCTGGGTCTCGGCAAAGATGCTGGTAATGGTGGGGACTACATTTACTAAAAGAAAGATGATCACCGCAACGCTGATAAAGGCCACCAGGATCGGATATACCATCACACTCCTGATATGATTACGCATCTTTACGTTCTTCTCGGTGAGGTCGGCCAGCCGCTCCAGAACCACGTCCAGAGCGCCGGCCGCTTCCCCGGCCTGAATCATGTTGGTATAAAGAGGAGAGAAGACCCGGGGGAATCGCCGGAGTGATTCGGCGAAGTTTTTCCCGGCATTGACATCGTCGCGAACTTTGATGATCACCCGCTTCAGGGGACTCTTCTCCAGCTGATCGATCAGAGCGTTCAGTGACTGGACCAACTGGAGGCCGGAACTGAGAAGCGTAGCCATCTGGCGGGTAAAGACCGCCACATCCCCGGCCTTGACCCGGTGGAGAAGCCGCGAGAGAGCCAGGTCGCTTCTCAGATCAACCTTCTCTCCCGACTCCCGGACCTCGGTCGGAAAGATCCCCTGCCGGCGCAATTTGGCCCGGGCATCGGCGGAGCTGTCGGCATCGATGATGCCGGTTACCTGCTCGCCCCCGCTGTTCAATGCTTTGTAGTCGAAGACTGGCATGATAGATAAGTGAGCTAAAGTGAACTAAAGTGACTAAAGTGAGCTAAAGTGAACTAAAGTGACTAAAGTGAACTAAAGTTTAAAGTTAGACTTACGCTTTGTTTTAACATTTTGTCTCAAGCTTCTATGATATCCTCCTGGGTTACCCGGATAACCTCTTCGATAGTCGTGATCCCTTCAACGACCTTCCGGGCCCCGTCCATCCGGAGAGTCAACATCCCCTTCTTCAGGGCCACTTTCTTGATCTCTCCGGTATTGGTCCGCTCCAGGATCATCCGGCGGATATCCTCGTCCACCAGGAGGATCTCGAAGATACCGCTCCTCCCCATATAACCGGATTGAAAGCACTTATCGCATCCCTTCCCCCGGTAGAGTTTCCCCTCCGAGATATCATCCGGGGAGAGCCCGATCTCGCGGAGGGACTCTTCACCGGGATGATAGCTTTCCCGGCAGTGCGGACAGATCATCCGAACCAACCGTTGAGCCATGATCCCTACCACCGAGGATGAGACCAGGTACGGCTCCACCCCCATATCGATGAGCCGGGTTATCGCCCCCGCCGCGTCGTTGGTATGGAGGGTGGAGAAGACCAGATGCCCGGTGAGACTGGCCTGGATCGCGATCTCGGCGGTCTCATTATCCCGCATCTCCCCGATCAGGACCACGTCGGGGTCTTGCCGGAGGATCGAGCGGAGTCCGTTGGCGAAGGTGAGACCGATCTTGGGTTTTACCTGAATCTGGCCGATCCCGGGGATCTGATACTCAATCGGATCCTCGACCGTGATGATATTCTGCTCCATCGAGTTCACGTTGCTCAAGGCCGCGTATAGGGTGGTAGTCTTGCCGGAACCGGTCGGGCCGGTTACCAGGATGATGCCGTGGGAGAGCTTGATCAGCCGGGAGAAGAGCGCCAAGCGATCATCACTCATTCCCAGATCGTGAAGGCTGTAAAGCTGGGCGGACCGGTCCAGCAACCGGAGTACGATTCTTTCCCCGAATGAGATCGGGATTGTGGAAACACGCAGGTCAATCTCCCGGTCGGTGATCTTAATTTTAATCCGGCCGTCCTGGGGAAGGCGTTTCTCGGCGATATTCAGGTTAGCCATGATCTTAACCCGGGAAGTGATCGCGGACTGGTACTGCTTGGACGGCTTGATCGATTCATAGAGGATGCCGTCTATCCGGTAACGCACCCGGAGCTCTTTTTCATAGGGCTCGATGTGGATATCGCTGGCCCGGACTTTGACGGCTTCAAAGAGAATCAGATTGACCAGCTTGATCACCGGAGCCTTGGTGGCGATGTCCAGGAGATCTTCCGCCTCATCAGTCAGGGTCACCAGTTCAGTGATTTCCTCTTCCTCCATCCCCTCCAGCATCGCCTCGGCGGCGCCGTCGGCATGGCCGTATGAATGGTTGGCGACCCTGATGATCTCATCAGGGGCACAGACGACCGGGTGCACTTCCTTCTCCAGCAAAAGACGGAGGTCGTCCAGGGGCTGAAGCTCGAGAGGGTTGGCCATGGCCACGGCGACCGTTCCCTTCTCTTCCTTAAGCGGGATCAGCTGATGGGCCAACAAAAAATTCAGCGGGATGCGGGAGACGATCTCCTTATCCACCATCTCCACCGAGAGCGAATCGAGATAGGGGAGATTCAGATGACGGCTCAGCGCCCGACGATACTGTTCCTGATTGATAACCCCCATCCCGAACAAGATATCACCCAGTTGTTTCCCCTGGTCAGGGCCTTCCTGGCGCGACCGGGCCGTATCGAGGACCGCCCGATCCACCACTTTATCGGCCAGTAAAATCTCTTCGATTGATTGATTCGCAATCATTTTTTGTAACTTATTTATGGAACCGCCCGGTGCCTTTCTGATCTTCCTCGCTCTCGTCGTGACGCCCGAAAGAGATATTCGGGAGACTGTCCAGGAAGGAGCGCGAGGTAGAACTTTTCCCGACGGGTTTCATTTCAGAGTCCCCACCGGCAGGAGCGATGGGAAGTTCATCTGGAGGCGGGAGGGCGCGGTGCGCTTCTTCATAATCCTTCATAGCCCCCAGTTGCAAGGCGTAACTGGCCTTCAGATCCTGGTATTTCATTGCTTCTTTCTTCTGCGTTTCTCTCTCCCGGTCGGCCATCTCGGACTCCCGTCCCTTTATCCGGGAGTCGAGCTCCGGAGCCTGATGACGCTTGAGATTGGTCAGGTCGGCAATCTGCTGGGTGGTCCGCACCACTCGGGGGGTAATAAAGATCAGGAGGTTATTCTTCTCCTTCCGGGTGGAGGTCTGCCGGAAGAGGTTGCCAATAAGCGGGATGTCACCCAGGATCGGAATCTTGCTTTCGGCCTCGTACCAGTCGTCCCGAATCAGCCCCCCGATCACTATGGTATGGTTGTCCTTCACGATCACCGATGTCTCGGTCTCCCGGTCGAAGGTCTCCGGAGTAAGAGTTACCCCGCCACTCACTTCACCACTGGTCAGGCTGGATATCTTCTGGTGGATCTCCATCCGCACCATCTGGGCCTTGCTGATATGGGGGGTTATCGTCAGCTCAATCCCGACATCCTTGTATTCGATATCCTGATAATCACGGCTATCAGTACTCCCGATCTCGATCTTGCTCACGTAGGGAATGTTCCGTACCACCTTGATCTTTGCCTCCTCGTTGTCCATCGTCAGGACCTGGGGGGTGGCCAGGATGTTGACGTCCGAGTTGGTCTGGAGGGCGTGGAGCATGACCGCGAAGTCGGGAAGGCTGGTGCCCGTGCCGGCCATCTTCTGAATAAACCCCAGTGAGAGGCCGTCTATACCCGGTGATTGGTGCCCTCCCTCAGCGTCGGTGGCCCAGCTGGAAAGGGCGCCGCTAAAGACCGACTGGGCCATCCCCTCCGCGTTGTTCCGGCCGGTTCCCATAGTCGCGATATCAGGAAATCCGGTGCCGTCATTGTCCATGTCGATCCAATCCACACCCAGCTCGAATGTCTTATCATAGGCGATCTCGGCGATCAGAACCTCCACCAGGACCTGGTCGCGGACCACGTCCAGCTTCTGGATGATCTTAATCAGGTCGGCGTAGGCTTCCTGGGTGGCATCGATGATCAGGGCGTTGGTCCCCTTGTCTTCGCTGATCAGGGCCGGCTCCTCTCCGCCTTTTGGTTTGCGCTTGGAGACGATGCTGTTGAGGACCTTGGCCATATCCTCGGCATTAGTATTTTTAAGAAAGTAGACATGGATATTGCTCCGTTCGGTCTCCACATCCAGCCGTTTGATCAGGTCCAGAACCCGCTTGGTGTCTTCATCGTTGGCCAGGATAATCAGGGAGTTGGTCCGTTCGTCGGGGATAATCTTGAGATTCTTCTCACTGGTCTGGAGCTGGCCGGCCTTCTGCCGTCTGCGGGGGGTGGGGGGAGCGCCCGGGACCTTGCCCGCTTCCTCGATCACCTGCGAGAGCTCCCCGGCCAGGATGTCGGCCGCCGCGTAACGGATGGGGACAACGGTGATCCTGGTTTCATAACCGGGGATATCGAGCTCCTTGATGATCTTGACGAGGCGGTGGATATTGGAGGAGATGTCGGTGACGATCAGGGTGTTGGTAACCGGGTAGGCGATCACGCTGGAATCTTTCGAGAAGAGCTGGCCCAGCGCCGTCCGTACTTTCTGCACGTCCGCGTACTGGAGGGGGATGAGCTGAGTAATGATCGTGTCCTCCGGAACGATCTGCTCCAGATTATCTCCCACCGACATGGCGATATTCCTCTTGCTCGCTTCCTTCTTGGTGGAGATTTTGATCACCTTGCCGGAGGGGACGGTGACAAAGCCGCGAACCTCCAGGATCGACTCGAATACTTTATAGACTTCGTCCAGGGGGATCTTGGTTGGGGAGATGACCGTAACCGGACCGCGGACGTTCTGATCGATAATGAAGTTCTTTCCGGTCAGGTCACTGATATACTTAATCACCACTCGGATCTCGGTATTTTCAAAGTCCATGCTGACGAGCCCATCTTCCTCCTCAAACCCGCCGGTTTGAGCCCGCCCCAAGCCTTGAGATATCAGTAACCCGAGGAGAAGCCCCAGCCAGATCGCAACAATCAATTTTCGCAAATATTTCATTATAAATAAGATTATTCCAGCTCCAAAAGCTCAACCTGAACCATGTACTCCAGTTGGAGGAGTTCTGATTGCCTTTTTATCTCCACGATCACGGTCTTTTCGGTCTGAACCTCCTGGAGCAGTTCCAGGGCTCTCTTCTTCCCGGTGATCATCTTCTCGTTTACCGTACGAATAATGTCTCCCTTCTTGATCCCCAGATAGGTCGAGAGATGGCGCGGAGGCAGAATCAGTATCTCGTACCCCTCGGAGTCTCCCCGCCGGGGTTTTCCCGGCGGATAATACGGGCGGCAACCGACACCGCTCAACGCCTTCATAATCTGGGCGACCACTTCATCGACCTTGACCTTGATCTGATCTACTTTGATATATTTCCAGAGACCTTTCTTGCTGACGAGCCATTTATTATTAGCGATCAACTGCCAGAGACCTTTCTTGCTGATCAGCCATTTGTTCTTACCGACCGGGCGAAGAATGCGAGAGAGGGGAATGGATCCCTTATTAACCTTGATGCTATCTTTAAACGCGGTTAAGGTAAAGACATTCCCCTTGAAATCCATGACTACCTGGTTTCGCTCGATCTCCAGCACTACCGCCTCGGCTACCGAGTCTCCCACCCGGTAAGAGTCCTGTTTTTTATTCACAACCTCCTCAATAAAGGCCAAACTTTTCGACTGATCGGCCCGGACCGTCGTTCCCAGTAGATTTAATTTGGGGGGAGGAACTTCCTGCGGCCTGGGGGTGGGCGGAGGCGCTTCCTCCGGGGCGGCAAACTTCTCTCTCCAAAGATCGCGGGAAACGATTACTTCATAATACGATTCCCCGGGCGGAGTAGGGACCGCCTCGGCCTCTATCGATTGGTCGGGGGAAGCCCAGTCATCTTCAACCGGTCGGTCCTGGTAATACGTCCAGGCCAGGTAACCGCTTCCGGTCACCAGCAGGACAGCCAGTACCAGGTTGATCAACATTATTTTTCTTCGAGACAACATAAGTTGATCCAGGTCAGCTCAATTTAGGTTAAATTTGTCGATCTCATCCAGCAGCGCCACCGGGTCTACTTCCGGAGGTAGACTGAGTGCTTCCTCCTCCCGTCCCCGTCCGCTCCGGAGAATCAGCCAGAATTTATCGTGCAGATCCCTCACTATTAAACGGGACGCCGGAGGGAGATCTGAATTTTCCAGGAGATAATTCGCCCGCCCCTGGAGGTCCCGGGAGACAATCTCCGACAGAACCGATCCCCAGGTATTATAAGTCCCTTCCCGGATCCCGCCAAGAATATTCCTGGTCTCTTTTAGGTAATCTTTCAGAGTTTTCGTCGGATCGGGCAGCGGCAGTAACTGCCGTGAAAACGCACTGGCCGAGCGCGCAGCCGCCGGGCCTTCCGTCCGGTCCGGTCCGGAGGATTCCCGAAGGAAAAGAAAGAGGCCAACCCCCGCGATCAAGGCTGCCGCCGCGGCCAGGGGGGAGAGGTGCCGAAAGTTAAGAAGGAGGTCCGATAACCGGAGTCCACCGGGCCGGGGGCGAGAGGCGGCTTCCCGGAGCACATTACGGGAAAGGCGAAGAGGAAAAGACAGTCGTTCCAGGGCCTCCAGGGACTGCCAAGCAGCCCGGGTCTCCTCATAGCACCGGCGGCACTGTGAGCAGCGCGCCAGATGTTTCCGGATCTCATCTTCCACCGAATCCGGTAACGGCTCTCCCAGGACCCGGTCAAGCAAGTATTCTCTTATCCTGTCACATTTCATTATGATCTTCCCCGGTGAACATTTTCTTTCTCAGATGCTCCAGCGCGTAATGAAGCCGGGAGCGGACCGTCCCGGAGGGAATCCCCAGAATCCGCGCGATCTCACGGTACTTCAGCCCGCTGAGACGGTTCATGATCACCACCTGCCGATGTTCCTCGGAGAGGCCGGCCAGCTTACGCCGGAAGATAGCCTCCAGTTCCCTCCCTCCGGCCTCTTCACGGGGTCCGGGCCCCTCTCCGCCGACGGTTTCGATCATTCTACCTACCGGAACGCCGTCCGGCCCCTTTATCTCGGTCTCCAGAGAGAGGGTGGGCTTCCGCCTCGACTTCCGGAGAGCGTCCCGGCAGCGGTTCATGGCAATCGCGTAAAGCCAGGTTTTGAAGCCGGCACCGGACCGGAACCGCCGCGCTTCGCGATAAATCCGGATAAAAGTTTCCTGAAATATGTCCTCCGCCAGGTGATAGTCTCTAACTACGGAACAAATAAAGGCCATCAAAGGATTGCGATATTGGTTCAGAAGTTCTTCCAAAGCAGAGAGATCTCCATTTTTGCATAACTCAATTAATTGCTCATCCGTTTGAGCCATTATCTCTCCTTTAATACGCCCAGTATGGGAATTAAGTTCAAAACTAAAATCTATATCTTTCTGTACCGGAACTTCAACGGAAAAAATCGCGATTTCTCCTCTTTTCGTTCTTCTCACCGGGGGGAACGCTCAGGGACAGGAGCGGCTCAATGGAGCTGGAAGAGAATATTCCGGAGATAGACGGAGGAGATCCTCGGACACCTCCATCCGATGAATGGGAAGCGCCCCATGATTACTGATTATTTTTTCGAAGAGAAAATAATCAGCTCGTCTAAGTAACCGTCCCGGTTGGCGTCAAGGCCTCCCATCCGCGCGGGGAGAACGCTTAACAGTTTCTCCGGCAGGGGGGCCGAGGTGAGATAGGAGATCTCATAGCCGAAGCCCGATCCGTTCAAACGGAAAGCGTGGAGCCAGTATTCGCCGGACGGAGTCAGCTCTAAGAAGACCGGATCCCGCTCCTCCCCGTCCCCATCCGCGTCCAGAACCGCCAGGCCCAGCAACCGGGAGCCTTCCTGGAGCCCGGGTACGTTGATCTCAGTCCCGGAATCCGGTTCTTCGATCTCTTCGCCCACCGGGGGAGCGGTATGTAGATAGAGGGTGTAACCCGCTGGGGTCGCCCGGAGCAATAGAAGCTCATCCTTGATCCCGTCGCCGTCCGCGTCCAGGGAACCCATCCCTATTAGATTATTGGCCCCGGGGGCCGCGACCCCCAATGACGCAATCGGGGTTAGCGCCGCCTCCGTTTCGGGTTCAAGGGAGTAAAAATAAAGCACCTCCTGTTCATCGTCCCGGAGGAGAACCACCGCTTCTCCGCAGATGCCGTCCCGGCCGAGGTCAATCCCGCAGACAGCCGTGATCTTTCCCTCCAGAACGATCTCCCGGGGGGAGGCGAGCCGGGCCACGGAACCGGTCTCAGCATTGATCAGGCCCCACCCCTCCAGGGTCTTTTGCCCGTCCTCCTCCCGACAAGACGCCAACAGCTCGGAGCAGTAGCCATCCCGGTCAAAATCTATCGTCCCCAGGGCGCTTACCCAGCAGTCGGGGCCCGGGTCCAATTCCGGAGTCAGGGGGTGGGAGGATGACTCTCCCGGGAAATCACCGGGATAGAAGAGAACGGGTAGATCAAAACTACTCACCTTCCGGGAGGAGTGGGGATAGAGAAAGAGGAGGGCTTCCACCTCGTCCCGGCTCAACGTCCGCCGGGCTGGACTGGCCGGGGTGATGGTGTCATACATCACGGCGCCGGGGTTGAAGGAGTGGCCGATCCCCAGGAGATGGCCGATCTCATGGAGAGCGGTCTCAAGAATGCCGGGGGAACCGGGTGACGACCAATCAAAGTCTCTGGTATTGAACTCGATATCGACCTCTTCAATTATTCCCCCCTCGTTCGAATACCAGATAGTCGCGATAGCCACAATCTCCGATCCATACTTCCATCCGTCCCCAACCCAGAGGATAATATTGGTTTCATCCTTTACGGCTTCTCCATCTTCAAGACGACCGGCATAGATAAACGCGAGCTCTCCCTGTGACTTCTCTTCCCAAACTTGAAAAGCGCGGGCCAGATCCCTGGCCGCCACGGGGGTTGGGCCCTCTTGGTAAGAACCGATCATGTAGAAGATGGTGGTGCGGTCCGGGGGCCATTGGAGCATGGTTCCATCGTCCACGGTCTTGATGGTAAATGAGAAGACCCCGGATGTGGGAATAAGGACAATAAAGGATAATATCGTTGTTAACAGTACACTCTTCACGCTACTATTCCTAATGTATATGGAGTAGATTATTTAATAAAACTTACTATAAAAACTCATCTTCCACAAGCTAAATTAATTCGCGGAGTTAGCTTTCAGTATCTTCTGCTCGGCTTTCGGGCGGGCGCCGGGACCGGTCGGGGTCCGCTCGATCGCCTTCACCACATCGTACCCTCCGGTCACCTCCCCGAAGATGGTGTGATGGTTGTTCAGCCACGGAGTAGGCGCCACCGTAATAAAAAATTGGGAGCCATTGGTATCCGGGCCGGAATTGGCCATGGCCAGAAGACCCGGTTTATCAAACTGAAGACCGGGGCTGAACTCGTCCTTAAAGGGCTTACCCCAGAGCGAAGAACCACCCCGGCCGGTCCCGGTCGGGTCACCCCCCTGGATCATGAAACCCGGGATCACCCGGTGAAAGATAATCCCGTCGTAGTATCCCTTCTTGACCAGGCCGATAAAATTCTCCACCGTTTTCGGGGCTTTCTCCGGGTAGAGTAACAACTCTATCCGCCCCCGGGTAGTCTCCAGGATGACCCGCGGCGGGGGCGCTGGCGTCGCTTTTTTCAAAGGTGTCTCCGACGGTTCCGAGACCTTTTCCAGGGCCGCGACTACCGCCTGAGAGATCAATTTACTGGTATCCGTAGCCCCGGTCACGGCATCGACCCGGGGTGACTGTTCTCTTACGATCCTCTCGCGCATCGTCTTCTTTACCTCCTCGGTTTGCCAGTCAGGGATCTCTATATATTGAATATCCTTGATCATCCCGTTCTCTATCACCACTTTCAGCCGGACCTGGCCCCAAACAATTTTTGGAGACACCCCCTCATAGATCCCGTCCCGGTATGACTGTGCCCGGGCGGATGAGAATATTACCGACAATACCCCAAGAGTGGTAATAGTTAACCGGAGCAACTGCTTAAATCTCATATTTATTCTCCATAATGAGATTTGGGATTTTCAGCCATAGGCTGATCAGCCTCCGGCGGAAGGATCTCAAAGAACCTCACCATCACCTCTCGCTCAAGATCGATCTTCTCATAGATCGGCCGGAAGAACCTCAACTTCTTCGGTTCATAGATGAGGCGAAAGAGAAACGTCCGGCGCATCCTCGATAAGCGGCGGATATGATCGGGACGGGGACCGATGCTGGTACTGCCCCGCATGTTGAAAGTGTCATTTTTTTGATCGACGCCGGTTACGCTGAAGTAGCGGGTACAGATATGAACATACCTTACTCCGCGCCCGATTAATTCCCGGGCTGCGTCCTCCTCATCTTCCCAGTAGAGCCGGGAGAGGGAGAGATCTATCCGCGCCGGGGTGGTAATAGGAACCAGGTGGGTGACCGCTTCGATAAAATAGCCCTGGTTCCAGGACGCGAAGATCTTCTCTCCCGGCCGGGAATGGTCGTTCAACCATCGATAAGCCTCGTATTCAACCTGATCACTACTGGTCCGGGCAGCCAGCAGGACCCAGCCGCCCTGAAGAAAGGCAATGATCAGGAGTAAAGCGAAGGCCGGCCGGCTTCTTTTCCAGACCGGCAGAAGAACCCAGATGATGGTCACGACAAAGAATCCGGCGAACAACCAGCCGCAGCGCAGAAGAACCGGATTGGGCCGAAACACCGGATCGGACAATGTCCTGCCGATCGTCTCCCACAATTGAGAAAGGCTGTAGGGAAGCCCGACATACAGTCGGGCGGCGATCCCCGGGAATAAAAGGTCAATCGCCAGATAGAGAAGAACTGTGGCCACGGTCACCAGGGCGGCGGTTTTCTTCCAATGCGCGAGTCCCAGCGCCGTCAGCATCACCACCGAGAGATCGAGGAGCCGGGCTCCCCGGTTCACGACCAGGGCCAGGGCCATACTGAAGCAGAAGAGACTCAACCCAAAAAACTCCTTCTTCTTCAAGGCCGTCCAGAACCCCCAGGGAAGGAAGAAGATGAAGAGAGTGTACCGGCCCCAGAAGGCGTCCCGGGGCAGCGGCTGGAGATCGCCGACGACAATCTTGACCTGCGCCGTGAGATCGATCCCCCTGAACTTCAGGGCCAGGGGGGCGATCCACTCCAGCAGGTGCGCCTTCATGATCCTGAAGAGGGCATAATTCAACAGGAGGAGCCCGAGCAGAAAGAGAGCGGCCGCCCATAACGACGGGTTACCTCCCAGCCGGAGACGGAAAAAATACCAGAGGCAGTAGAGGATGACAATGACCAGGGCGCCGGCCATCAAGGGCCCGATCTCCAACCCCAGAAGCAGGCAGAGGACCGCGAGAAACGCCGCCGGCGCACGCCTCCCGGGCCTTTTCGCTCCCCGGATAGCCGTGCCGGTCGACCAGAAGAAGAGGACCATCAGGGGAACCTGAACCAGGTCGTGAGAGAAGTTGACCAGCGAGAGGGTCAGGGGCGCGGGCAGCAGGGCGAAGACCACCCCGCCCCAAAAACCCGTCTCCCGGCCGGCCCAGCTATCGAGCCAGAAGAAGATCAGAACCGCGGTAACGGCGGAGATAAGGGCCGCCTCGAAGGCCACTGCCTGATAAAGAACCGCTCCGGGCAGGAGCAAACCGGGGACCCGAAGCAGAAGAAAAGTGGGATCGAGTGTGGAGAGGGTAAACACTCCCCGGGCGACACCGTAATAAAACCAGATCTCGATCAGGTGAGAAGAGTGCCAGCCGAAGCGGAAGAAGAAGACGAGATCAAGGACAAGGCGGAGAAGAAAGGCAGCCAGGAAGACGGTGAGTGCAAGCAGGACTTTACGCTGTTTATGGGAGTCGGACATGGGACTTTCAAGTGCGAAGTGCGAAGTGACTAAAGTTCGAAGTTGTCGCCTCGCATGGACGGCCGTTGAACGCTGGATGTTGAAAGTTGAGCTCCTGCCCGCCGAAACCTTAGCTGATGAGTGTTGAATGTTCGGTCTTTAAATGTTCGAAGTTCAGTCTTTCCCATCACCCCGCCTCTCCTCTCCGGAAGAGGTCGAGGAACCGGTCTTCATAGATATGGTAGACCCCCCATTTATCCAGCTCTTCCTTGAGCCGGGGCGCCCGCAAGGGATCTTGCTTGACCTGACGGAAGAGTTCTTCAATTCGCAGCCGGGCGGTATCGGAGAGCGGCTTACTCTCCTCCTCCTCTTCTTCTTCCTCCTCTTCATCCTCGACCAACCCGCCGAATTCCATCGAATCCTCGTCGGAGTGGATAAATGTCTCCATTGTCTCCTGGGTTTTCTTCCCGATCCGGGAAATTTCACGGTCGAATTTTTTAATATCATCTTCAAGAGAGTGAAAGTCAATTCGAAGAGAGAGCAGGGTCTGGAGGAGGTGGAGGACAGACCAGGCGGCCCGCGGGTTCTCGAGGTTAACGGTATAGTAGGGGATCTCTCCCAGCAGGCATATCCCGGAGATGCCGGTTTGAGAAGCTACCCCTATCAACAGACCGTTCAGGCCGCTGATATTTCCCATCTCCAGCATATCAACATTCTGCCCGATCAGGTACTCCTTCAAGGACACGTGATTGGCAACCCCCCAGACCCGGGGGGTATCTTTATGCTGGATGGGGGCCGGGGCGGCGGCAAAGGTCCAGAGCCGGAAGACGTTCATCCGGGCAGCCAGACCGAGTACCTCTCGGGCCATCCGGAACTGGAGCGGAGTGGAGGGCTGGGAATCACCCAAAAAGAAGATCAGATCGCTCCCCGAGTACGGGTTCTTCCAGAAGTAGAAATTACTGGCCGGCAGGGAAGGGATCCGGGCCACGCTATCTTCAACAACCACACTCGAGGGAGAGAAATAATCCCCGGGATGGATAAAAGCAAACCGTTCCGCTTCCAAGGAATCCACCAGGTAGGAGACCGTCTTGGAAGCGACATAACCCATCCCCGGCCAGGCGATCAGCAGCTGGGGATGATCCAACCGGGGCTGTTTGAGATAGGTGATCATTTAAGGTTCTCGGAGGGGGTGGGCTCTCCACAGTGAGAACAGGTGATCAGTCCGTCGTTTTTATGCGCGTCCACCGGATAGAAGCTTCTTCACGCGGCGTTCGTAATCCCGCGCGGCGCCTTCCAGGCCGCTCGCTCGGCTGACCCGGACCAGCAGCTTCAGTGCCTTGATCTTATCCTGGATAAAGCTCCCCTCGGAACCTTCGGCGGCCGCCCGGGCCAGCTGGACGGCGGACCGGGTCATCCCCCGCCGGAACTGGGCCTCGGCAAGGTTGAGCAAGGTCAGGATATTACCCGGAAAAGTGATCAGCAACTGTTCCAGGACTTCCTTCGCCTCGGCCAGTTTCTTCTCCTTCTCCAGTTGATGGGCCAGATCGATAAAAGCGTTGAAGGCGTCCGAATCGGCAATCAGCGCTTTCTCGATCCGGGAGTGGACTTCCGCTTTGAATTCGTCATCCAGAGCCCGGTACCCCTCCGCCAGAATCGCATGGGCATGGACCAGTTCCATCGGATAATAGAACGGGGTCTCGCTCAGTCCATCAACCGCCAGCTCGACCGCTTTTTTATGGTTGCCTTTCCTCAGATAATATTCCGCCAGCGCCAGTTTGGATCGGGAATCCCAGGGCTCGCGCTTCTTCTTCTGGACCCGGAGGATCTGATCCACCCACTTCTTCGCTTCATCCAGCTTGTCCTGGCGGAGGGCCAGCTCGGCCAGCTCGATGTGAGCCTGGTAGGAATCACGATCTTGCTCCAGAATCTTAAAGAACCAGTTCCGGGCCAGGCCGTATCTGCCCAGGTCGAGATTGGCCAGGCCGATCAGCTTTACGGCGTCCAGATCATCGGGTTTGTACCGGAGAGCCTTCTTCAGAAACTTGATCCCTTCCACTTTTTGGCCGTCCTTCATATAAAGCCGCCCCAGCTTCTTTACCAGCTGATGAGAAGGCCCGCAGTGACGGATGGCTGCCTTGATGTTCTGGATGCCCCTTTTATGAGCGCCCATCGCGAAGAGGAGATCATAGAGGGGGATATATGATCTCTCCTTGAAGGGATGCCGGGAAGGAATGCTTTTCAGGATGGCGACCGCGCCTTCATAATCCCCTTTCTTCTGGTGGATGCGGGACAGGCGAAGATAAGCCGGCCAGCTCTCACCCTCTTTAATCAGCTTTCGGTAGATCTCGGCCGCGCGGGCCGTCCGCCCCATATCTTCGTAGAGACCGGCCAGCTGCTCGCGAGTCAAGCGATCTTTGGGAAAATAGGTCAGGGCCAACCGCAAGACCTTTTCCGCTCCCTCCGTATCTCCTTCCCGGGCCAGGAGCCGGGCCAGGTGTTTATATCCCTCCAAACGAGAAGGATGGAGAACAAGCCTCTCCAAGACCTTTCTCTGCTTGGGGGTCTTCAACCGCAATTTCAAATCTTTAATCGTCTTCATTCGTTAAATTTTCCTCCGGAAAATTTAAATTGGTTTGAGGTCAACTATAACCGGGATAACCATGTCCTTATAATAATAAATGATCGGTAAGAAGTAAATGTATTAATCAGCCGTCGCCCTTCGGGCTTTGGCGGATTAATATATGCTCCCCCCGATGAACTCACGGATCAGAGAGGAGGGCGAGATAACCGAGTCATCTTCCAACACGTCGATCTCCTCCAGATAGTTGAGACACCGGGCCCCTCTCCGGCGAGCGTCCTCTTTTCCGGTCTGGCCGGCGTACTCTTCCACGGCCGCCTTCAACGATTCATAGAGATACTTCTTATAGACCGGGAGCTCATAAGGGAGATAGCCGTTGATCACCGCCTCCGCCTGTCCGATGAACGGTACGATAAACTCCTTCTCCGCTTGCCGGACGTAATGCCAGTGTCCGAGCGTCCTGACCGGGGTATAGTTGCGCTGAAGGTTATCCCGGACCATTCTGCGCAGGAGACGGATGTCCGTCCAGGGGATGAAGTTATCCGCCCCGTCCTGGAGCTGGCAGACGGTCTCGATATAGACCCGGAACTGTATCTCCCCCGGGATACCGGCCGTCATCGGTTGATAAAAGGCGTGCAGTCCTTCCATGACCAGCAGTTGACCGTCCAAAAGTTTCATCTTCTCCCACTTTTCCTTCCGGCCGCCGGCCATGAAGTCGTAAACCGGGACCGTGGTTTCCTTCCCGGCCAGAAGGTCCCGGAGGTTCTGGTTGATCGTCTCGATATCCAGGGCCTGGGGGGATTCGAATTGATAATCCCCGAATTCGTCCTGGGGCTGGTCCTTCAGGTTCCAGAAGTAGTTATCCAGGGACAGTAGCTGCGGATCCTCGCCCATGGCCCGGAGAGCTTCACAGAGTTTGAGGGTGGTGGTAGTCTTGCCGGATGAACTGGGGCCGGCCACGATCACCAGCCGGATGGTGTCGCGCCTCTCCATGATCTCCCCCGCTATCTTCCAGATTGACCCTTCATAGGCCCGGTCGGCGTCGCGGATAACATCCCGGTATCCCCCGAACGCCATCCGGCGATTGATGCCCTCGATCGTGCCCATGTCCCGGGCGCGGTTCCAGGCCCGGGCTCGGGTAACTATCTCCATCTCATAGATTTTTTCCCACTCGAGCTGTTCCGGCCCCGGAAGCGGCGGCATCACTACTTCTTTCTTCTTTCGCTTTGGGCTCTTTCGGGCAGTTAGTTTCTTCGGCGGCCGGGCGAAGGTTTTCTTCTTCTCATTCACAATCAGTTACTCCTTTTACAATTTGCTATTTTAGGGGGTGGAGTCTATTCACTCGCCCGGGAAAGTCAACTGAAAATAAATTTGTGAGCATTATATCAGTAAAACTTTTTCACCACCTTACCGGTCCGGGCGGACCGGTAAAGTGCCGCGATTACCTCCGCGTTCTCCCGGCTCTCCTCCAGGTTATAGGCCGGCGGCACCCCGTCCAGGACGGCGGATTCCAGCGTTTCGATCTCACAGAGGTAGGGGTCTCTGGCCAAGGTGGAGATCTCGGTCTCGGTATCGTCGGGGGCGACGTGAACCAGGTCGCTCACTTTTCCGTCGAGATCGGGCTGCCAGGGGTTAAGGACCCGGAGCAGGCCTTTCTCCCCCACGACTTCCGCTCCCACTCCGTAAGGAAGAGAGAAGGCGCAGTCGATCTGGGCGATAATATCGTTGGAGTAATTCAGCTGGCAGGCCGATATGACATCAACACCGGTGGGGCCAGTCTGTTGTCGGGCGAAGACTTCGACCGGTGGCGCGCCGATGATCGCCCGGCAGAAACTCACCGGATAGCAGCCCACGTCCCACAGGACACCGCCTCCCAGTTCTTTCGACCAGCGGATGTTACTTCCCCGGGGGAGGAAAAAACGAAACCAGGCCCGGATCAACCGCACCCTCCCGATCAACCCATCGGCGATGAAAGATTTCAACCGCAAGAACTGCGGGTGCATCAGATAGGCCATGGCCTCGATCACTACTAATTTCCTTCCGCGGGCCTCCGCCGCCATCCGCTCGACTTCCGTCCCGGAAAGAGCCAGGGGTTTCTCGCAGAGGACATGCTTGCCGGAACGGCCCGCCCGGAGCACCCACTCACCGTGAAGGCTGTTAGGGAGGGAGATATAGACGACGTTAATCCCGGGATTGGCCAGAAGCTCCTCATAGGAGTTAAAGGCCCGGGGAATCTCCCACCGGGAAGCGAACCGCCGGGTCCGCTCGGGGTCCCGGCCGGCCACCCCCACCAACTCGGAGCGGGAAGCCTTCTTGATCTGAGGGATAATCCTCCGGTTGATCCGGGCAGTGGAGAGGATCCCCCAGTTAAGTTTATCAAGCGGGCGGTTATTCATTTTATTGCGCGGGACCAGCTATTGAACCAGGCTCTCTCCCCGAAGGGCTTCTTATCTTTTCGCGGGCCTTCCTCGACGGGAACGCCAACCGGGAGGATAACCCGGACGATCTTCTCCGCCGGGACCCCCAGGAGTCCCCCGATCTTCTCCGCCCGTCCCTCCAGACGCAGCCAGCCGTCTATCCACACCGAACCATATCCGAGCGCCGTGATTGCCAGTAACATATTCTCCACCGCCGCCGCGCAATCCTCTATCTGGAAGGAGTATCCCTCATAAATCGCCTCGGGCTTTCGGTCGATGACGCAGGCAATCAGGGCCCGGGCCTCGCGCAGGGCCCGGTTCTTCAGGTGCATCATGCCAATCTCCCGAACCAGGACCAGGTCATCAACAATAATAAAGGTGGTAGTCTGGCCGTTCACGCCCGAGGGGGCCTTGAGACCGGCTTCCACTATCTTCTTCAGATCCTCGCGCGGAACTTCTTTATCCTCAAAGGCACCACGATAGCTGTAACGCCGTCTGATCGCTTCAAACAGTTCCATAACAACCTCCTCAATAGGGGACTGCTGCCTCGTCTGTCCAAACACACAAAATAACTAAAAATTAACTCCCAGGGAACTCACTATATATATATCATTCTTCTTCTTCCCGGAGGCCGGGCGGTTGTTGTACCGGTCGGAGAAGGTGGCCGTCAGGTAGAGATTGGAAGAGAGGCTGAAGAAGACCGATCGAACCGTCGAGGAAGTAATCATCAAAGCCCTTCAGTTTCGGCTTATAGGAAGCGCTATGCATAAGAGTCAGAATCGAGGTCAGGGCCAGTTCTCCGCTCTCAGCGATCCGGAGATAAGTTCCATGATCTTTTCTGTCCTTGTCGATGTCAGTGTTGTACTTGCTATCGATATAGGAAGCCCCCATTTCAAGATCCAGGAATGTGCCGTTTACCCGGAAGAGCTCATAACCGAAGCCGGGACCGTTCTCGAGCCGGCGTTCCAGGTCCTGTTTCCGGTCATATCCGATTTCGGACCGGAAATAACAATAAATATCCCGAAACCAGAATAGATCCGCCTGGAGCGACGCAGCGCCCCGGTTGGCGGTCCGTTCTTTAGCCCCCGAGTCTTTCTTCTTGGTGCCCCAGACATAAGACCCGTCCGCGGTGAGGCGGTATTCATCTTTCACGAACCGGACGATGGTGGCCCGGGCGTTGACATCCCCCGTGTTCGAGTTCCCTTCCTGGAATTGATAACCGGCGGAGGCACTGAAGCTCCATTCCTGGGGGATAGGGGGATTAACCTCTTTGATCTTTCTGAAGTCCGGTTGACCAAGGGTTAATTTCGTGATCTTCTTCTCGGTTCCGTCATCCAGGATCAGGGGTACCGGCCGGTCGAAATCAATCCCCTGGACGGAACCGAGATTGATCTCAACTGTCCGGGCGTAATCCGTCGTTAAAAAGACCTTCCCCCCTCTCACCGAACAGGCCGTCCCGGTTATCTGATCGCCATTCTTTAAGTAAACCGTCTCCGCGGCCACCGAGCCGGCGGCCAGACCGCAGAAGACCGAGATGATCAGGCAGTATTTAGATTGTAATTTTATAACGTTTCTCCTTCCCGGAAAGATCGTTAAGCCAGAATATTATACACCTTCACAACAATCAAGAGGATATTAACCTTGCTCGACTCTTCTTCCGGAGTAATCACCTTTACTTTTTTCAATTAACCAGGTACTGTTTATTTAAAACCTAAACAAGGAGGTAATATTATGAATGACGAGAGAGCACAACCCACGAGCGACCCGGAAGCAATTACACCCGTACCGAAGCCGTCTCCTCCGGCGCCGGATTCCCGGGAAGTGGAGGAGGGAAAGGTCTTCGCCATCCTCTCCTACGCGTTAAGCATTATCGGGCTCCCTTTCTTTCTTATCCCCCTGATCATGCGCAACAATGAATTCTCCCTATATCACGCCAAACAGACACTCATAATCTGGCTGGCAGGTATCGCGGCGGGGATCGTCAGCGGAATCCTGTCCTTTATCTGTATCGGGATCGTTCTTGGTGTCGCCGCGGCAATATTTCTGTTGGTCCTTACCATCATGGGTCTGATCAACGCCGCCCAGGGAGAAGAGAAACCGCTCCCGCTCATCGGGCAATGGGGAGAAGAGTGGTTCAAGGGGATAACGAAGGTATAGTTCTCGCTTGCTTCTCTCTCCTTGGGGCAATGAAGCTCTGCTGGCACAGGTTGGGGCCGGGTGAGCAGGATTATGAAACCATCTTCGGGGTCTTATTCCTGACCCTTCTGCTGATTGTTTCCTTCGTGGTCACCCGGATTCCGGAGGAGAAGCTCCCGGTCTGCCGATTCAGAGCAGCTACGGGTATCCCGTGCCCCGCCTGCGGCATTACGCGGGCCGTCAAGCTCTTCTGGGCCGGAGACTTGTGGGGAGCGACCACCACTCATCCGCCCGGGACTTTCCTGCTGGTAGTGGGGATCGTCTACCTGGTCTACTCCTGGGTGGTGGTGATATTCAAACTCCCCCGGATCCGGCTTGACCCGGCCAATTGACCGCAGGCGGCTTTTATCTCCCGGCCGAAGCGGTATCTCCGGGTCACGGAGATGCCCCTGCTCTCCAGGATACGCTGGAACTCCCTGATCCGCTCCGGGGGTGAAGGCAAGTACTTCCCGGTGGGATTATAATAGATAAGGTTGACGAAGAAGAGCCAACCAAGAGATCTCCGAAGAAGCACCGCTAATCGCTCGGCCGCCGCGGGAGAATCATTGAGATCCCGGAGCAGGAGATACTCGATCATCACCCGGCGGCGGGTCAGCCGGATGTACTCCGCGACCGCGTCCAATATCTTCTCGATCGGATACTGTCTATTAACCGGCATCAAGCGGGACCGCAGCCGGTCGTCGGGGGCGTGGAGGGAGATGGAGAGGTTCAACTGCAATGGCTCCCTTGACAGCTTACGGATGCCTTCAATAATCCCGACCGTGGAGATGGAGATCCGCCTCGCGCCGATCTTCAGGCCGTCCCGGTTGTTCATCAGTCGGATTGCTTTCATTACCGCTTCATAGTTAAGAAACGGCTCGCCCATCCCCATGAAGACCACGTTCTTCACCCGCTCCCCTTCCGTCTTCAACCGCCGCGCGAAGAGCAGGACCTGGCCAACGATCTCTCCCGCCGTCAGGTCCCGCATAAACCCCCTCGCCCCGGTCAGGCAGAAATCGCAGGCCAGGGAACAGCCGGCCTGGGAGGAGACACAGACCGTGTTCCGCCCATCCTGATGGCGCATCAGGACGGTTTCAATGGCTACACCATCATCAAGTTGGATAACGGCTTTTACCGTCTTCCCATTGCCGGATTCATGCATCTCCGCGTCGATCTGAAGCGGGCATTCCCGCGCCAGTATCGCGCGGAAGGCCTTCGGCAGGTTGGTCGCCTCTTCCCAGGACGAGAATAAATTATCAAAGACAACCGAGTAAGCCTGCCGGGACCGGTAAGGCGGATATTGTTCAAGAATATTATTCAATCTCCCAAGATTCATCGCGCCCCTTCTTTGGAATAAGTAAGCGGTAAGTGATTGCTGACTGGGGACTGGTGATTGGTTACTGGTTACTGATTACTGATTACTGATTACCGATTACCGATTACCGATTACCGATTACCTTCTATTCACCATCCATCACTCCTCCTCCGGCAATACCGGCCGTCTCAAACGCTTGGCGCGGCTCCGGAGGCGCTTGGACTCCAGCCGTTGTTCCCGGGACGCCCGGGTCGGCCGGGTCTTTCGACGCGGCCGGGGAGGTCGGGCCGCCCGGCGAAGAAGAGCGACCAACCGTTCCCTCGCGTCCCGGCGGTTACCAGCCTGGGTCCGAAATCTCCCGGCGTCAATGATCAGTATTCCGTCCGCGTTGATTCGCCGGCCGGCCAGCCGGGTCAAACGTTCCCGAAGATCATCGGGCAGTGAAGGGGAGTTCCTGGCATCGAAGCGGAGCTGGACGGCCGTCGCTACCTTATTGACATTCTGACCGCCCGGACCGGAACTTCGGATGAACTCCTCTTTAATCTCGTTCTCCGGAATTGCTATGGCCGGGGTAATATATATCATTTTTCAAGCGGTTAAAATTTCGACCCCGTCCCTGGTCGCCCGGAGCGTATGTTCCCACTGAGCCGAGAGGGCGCCGTCCCGGGTGACCGCCGTCCAGCCGTCCGAAAGCAGCCGGGTCTTATAAGTCCCCTCGTTGATCATCGGTTCGATGGTAAAGACCATATCGGGACGGATCATCTCCCCGGTTCCTTTCTTCCCGTAGTGACAGACGTTGGGCGGTTCATGGAACTCCACCCCGACACCGTGGCCGGTGTAATCGCGGACGACCGAGAAGCCGTTGCGCTCGGCGTGCTCCTGGATTACCCAGCCGATATCGCCGAACCGGTTTCCGGCCTTGACCACCCGGATGCCCCGGTCGAGGCACTCTCTGGCCACTCGCACAATCTTACGGGCCTTCTCGCTGACCTTGCCGATCAGGAACATCCGGCTGGCGTCCCCGTAATATCCGTCCAGGATAGAGGTTATATCAACATTGATTATATCTCCCCCCTTCAAGACGGTCTCGTCCGGGATACCGTGGCAGATCACCTCGTTGAGAGAGGTACAGGTGCTCTTGGGAAAGCCGCGGTAGCCCAGGGGAGCCGGTACCGCTCCACGGGCGATGGTCATTTCATGGACCCAGGAGTCGATCTCGTTGGTGGTAATCCCCGGCCTGATCCGCTCGGCGACCATATCCAGAATCTCCCCGGTCAAACGGGAGGCAGCCCTGATCCCGTCAATCTGTTCCTTCGTCTTGAGGATAATCCCGGATGAAGTCTGAGTGGGTAATGAATGTTTTTCCAGATCACTCCGGAGATGGCACTTCTTGTACTTCTTGCCGCTGCCGCACCAGCAGGGATCGTTTCTCCCCAGCTTTATCATCTAAGCAACCGTTATCTCCGGGGACAGATAGACGTCCTGAATCGCGTTCAGGATCTCGATCCCTTCCTCCATCGGCTTCTGAAAAGCCTTTCTTCCGGAGATCAGGCCCATCCCGCCGGCGCGTTTGTTGATCACGGCGGTTGTGACCGCTTGCTTAAGGTCGTTCTCTCCCGAGGCGCCGCCGGAATTAATCAGGCCGGACCGGCCCAGGTAACAGTTCGCGACCTGGTAACGGGTCAGGTCGATCGGATGGTCTGAGGACAAGTTCTCATACATCAGGGGATGGGTTTTGGAAAAACCGATCTCGAGGAAACCCCGGTTGGTGGTGGGCAGTTTCTGCTTGATGATGTCCGCTTCGATGGTTACCCCCAGGTGATTGGCCTGACCGGTCATGTCGGCGGAAGTATGATAATCAACGCCTTCTTTCTTAAAGCCATCGTTCCGCAGATAACACCAGAGAACGGCAAATAAACCCAGGCTGTGGGCATACTCAAATGCCTCCGAGATCTCCTCGATCTGGCGCCTTGATTCAGGAGAGCCGAAATAGATGGTGGCCCCAACCCCCATCGCCCCCATTTCGAAAGCCTGGTCGACCGAGGCGAAGATTCGCTGATCATAGGTGTTGGGATAAGATAAAAGCTCATTATGATTTATCTTCAGAATAAACGGGATCCGGGGGGCGTACTTTCTCGCTACCGAGCCCAGAACTCCCAGGGAGGATGCAACCGCGTTGCATCCCCCCTTGATAGCCAGTTTGACGATATTCTCCGGGTCGAAGTAAATCGGATTGGGGGCGAAGGACGCTCCCGCGGTATGCTCGATCCCCTGGTCAACCGGCAGGATCGAGAGATAGCCGGTCCCGGCCAGACGGCCATGATCGAAGACCGCCTGGAGGTTCCTGAGAACCGGAGCGGGACGATCGGTCTGGATACAAACCCGTTCGATGAAATCCGGGCCGGGCAGATGAAGCATATCTTTCGGGATGGTAGTACATTCGTGGGTAAGGAGGCCTTCCGCCTCGGCACCCAATATTTTCCGGATCTTTTCAATCATGATATTCTCCTCAATGAAAAATATTTTTAATTTGAACCGCAAAGGCGCAGAGGACGCAAAGAAAAAATATATTTAATGCCGGACAGAGACGTAAAATATACCCGGATTACCGCTAAATTATCTTCAACAATTCTCTGCGTTCTCCGCGTTCTCTGCGTCTTTGCGGTTATTAAAAAACAACAGCGCTGCTGTTCAGCTTCCGCACCACCTGGACCCGAAGATCGCGGCCAGCAGGATGAAGACCCCCACCAGCAACCCGATGAAGCTGAGAACCCGGACGATAAATTCTCCCCGGTCGACCAGCAGTCCCTTTAACACCCGAGGGAACCATTCGGGATGAAAAACAAAGGCGCCGGAGAGTAAGAGGAGCAGCCCGATCAGGAGACCTAAGACCAGAAAGACCGGCACCTGACTGAAGATAATGGCCAGGGCGGAGTAGAGAATCCATATCCCGACCAGCCCGAGAATTACATAAAAAGTCCGGATCCAGCCCTTCCCGAGCCGGGCGAGTTTGGCCCCGATATCTTTTGCCGGGCCCGGTTTGATAACCCCGTAAAGTTTGGTGACGATAATAAGTCCTCCCAAAATACCAACCACAATCCTTAAAGTTTCCTGCGTCATTCCCATGCTGACCTCCTTTTGGCCAAGTTCACTTTAGTCACTTTAGCTCACTTTAATCACTTTAGTTCACTTCATCTTCTACTTCCCTTTCCCAATCCCCCGATAGATAAAGCCGGCGGCCTCGACCTGCTCTTTAGCAAGTACATTGCGGCCATCGATCAAGATGGGGGTTCTCATCAATGATTTCACCTTTTTCAGATCAAGGCTGAAATAGGGCTTGTGCTTGGTTACGATCACGGCGCAGTCGGCGCCTTTCAATGCTTCATCCAGGTCACGGGTAAGTTCGGCTTCCGGAAATTCCCGGACATGGGGATCATGGGCGATGATCTCGGCGCCGCGTGATTTTAATTCATAGATCAAGCTATAGGCGGGCGTATTGCGGGTATCGTCGGAATCCTCGAGATAGGCCACCCCCAGGATCGCGACCCGGGCGGATACCAGTTCCCGCCCTTCCTCCTTGAGCGCGCTCTGAATCAGCTCCACCAAGTGGAGCGGCATCAGGTCATTGATCTTACGGGCCAGGCAGACAAATTCGGTCTCCATGGTGGGAGCCCAGTACTTCCTCAAGCCATAGCGAAGCAGCCAGGTGTCCTTGGGCAGACAGTGCCCTCCCACCCCGGCCCCGGGGAGATGCATGTTCCTTTCCGAACGGGAGTTAATCAACCGCTGGATCTCGTATATATCCACCCCCAGTTTCTCGGCGATCATGGCCATCTCATTGGCGAAAGCGATATTCACGTCCCGGTAAGCATTCTCCATCGTCTTGGAAGTCTCAGCGGTTAAAACATCGGTCGAGTAGATCTTCTTCTTTACTATCTTGCTGTACATCTTCACCGCCCGCTCTTCACTCCGCTTGTCGATCCCCCCGACGATTCTCGGAAGATTGACTATATACTCGATCAGCTTGCCCGGCATTACCCGTTCGTACGAATAGGCAAGGGAAAAGTCCCGGCCGGCTTTCAAACCCGACTCGCTCTCCAGGATCGGCTGTACAATATGCCGGGTAGTGCCGGGGGCGACCGTCGACTCGGTAATAACCAGGACACCTTTCTTCATATACTTCCCGACCCGGGCGGATACCTCCTTCAAGGATTCATACCTGGGCTGGTGGTCGTGCCCCTCGGTCGGAGTTTGAACATCGAGCAGGATAATGTCCATCTCCTTAAGGACAGAGTAATCATCCGTAACCCGGAAAGTCCCCTTCTCAACCACCCGGGCGATCAGTTCATCCAGGCCCGGTTCATTCCCTTCAAACGGGCAGCGCCCGGAGTTCAAGACCTCGATCTTCCAGCCGGAGCGTTTTGACCGGCGCTGAAGTCCGGTCACCTCGAAATCCGCCACATCGGCAAGCAACGCCGCCGCGGGAATCCCTACGTATCCCATCCCGATAACTGCGATCTTCGTATTCATCCTTCCTCTTTCTCACGGTACTGCGCCAGAAGATCGGGATTGGCAATAAGATCCGTGGCGCTCCAGGCATCCAGACAGTGCCGGTCCATATACTCATAGGAAAGATACCCGAAGCCATGGTCCCCCCATCCGGTACCCCAGGAATTCTTGAACTTGAAATAGTTGCCGGAACGGCTGTACCCCATGATACAGATGGCATGGCCGCCCAGGGAAGACTCATCCTTCGGGGGCAGTGGGATCTTTCCTCCGTGATCTTCGAACCAGTCGGAGAAGACATTCACCCCGGCCAGAAACGGACCGTTGATAGAGAGGCTCCGCTCCATCTCCACTATTTCATTCAGGCGGGCGTAAGTCCGGATCTTAAACGGGAGCGCTTCTTCATCCGCGGTCGGACAGGAATGATCGGTCTGATACGGCTGATAGGGCCAACATTCTTCCGGACAGACCCCATTCTGAGCCAGGGCCTTCATCGCTATCCGAGGGAAGGTCCCTTCCTGGCCCGGGACGCCATCCATCCGCTTGCAGAGATGGTAGAGATAACGGGGGGAGAGCTCAATCAACCGTCGGCGCTCTGCCTGCTCCTGGTATTCCTTTATCCCCACTACCGAGGCGAAGGCCACACAGGTGCCTTCCTCACCCTGGTTCCGGACCGGACTCATCAGCCCGGTATAATCAACCCGGGGAGGGGCGGTAATTCTGGGGAGCACCAATTGCATCGGCACATCCCGGTTGTCCGCCGGATCTTTTAAACAACCTAATCCATATCGCGGTCTTTCAGGCATCTTGTCTCCTTTGTCTCCCGTTGCTCAGATCATTGTGAGTATTACGTAACTACTCAGGTTGTCAGGTTCAACGTTCACGGTTCACGGTTTATTACCTTGCGCGCTTCATATGTCTTGAGATAGTTGATGAATCGTAACTACTCGGGTTGTCAGGTTCAACGTTCACGGTTCACGGTTTGTTGCCTTGCGCGCTTCAATATCTTCAAACCGTTTAATCTTCATCACTCTCTAACCGTGAACCCCTAAACCTGAGTAGTTACAGTATTACTATATAAAAAATCGCGGCCTCGATCAAGCTTACTCTAAAACGACTTGAAATATTTTCAAGGCTATAGTTCCATCCGGAGCCTGATCGTCCAGCCGACCCGGAAGATGATCACCGCTGCGCTCAAATAGTACCGCGTGGTAGAAGATATTTCCTCCCGGAAGAAGGTCGGGCCGGCGGTCCGGGCCCGGGTTCTGATCGGTGAGGAGATAGACCACCGGGTCTTCCCCGACACCTTGTGCCCGGTCCCGCTTCATTCGCCGTATGATATTCTTGAGAATCGGCCACCGGTTCGGTTTGTTGCCGTAGACCGGCAGAACAGTCAGGCCATAGGTCAATTCCAGGGGAGTGGGCAGTTTGTCAACCGCTCTCCCCTCCACTATGACTAGATCGGCCCCCCGAACCCGACCGGCCACTTTATCCATGAACTCGGCCGCCCCCCGGTATTCCCGGTGCGCGAAGACGACCCGGCCGGCCGAGATCTCACAGAATATGAGAAGGAGAAAGATCACAACCGCAGCCTCCCGGGAGAACCGCGGGCGACTGCGTCCCAGGCGAACAATCGTCCAGGCCGCGCAGATCAGGAAACCCGGAATGGTCACGACCGCGAAACGGCGCGCGGCCCACATATAGTAAGGGTGGATCAACTGGCGCCAGAGGAAGATCCCGGCAAAGATAAGCGTTATCAGCAGAAAGAGCCAGACCGAATCTCGGCGATTTTCCCGGATCAACAGGCAGATCCCGAGCAGACCCAGAATCAACCCCGGCAGCGTAAGGAGCCAGCCCAGCTCCACCAGGTTGGTCCGGTCCGCGCTCAAGGTGGGAAGGGCCGGGCGGATAAAATAGCCATAGCAGGCCAGGGCGATCACACCCCCCAGGATTATCCATCGGGAAGTTCTTCCCCGGACCAGGCTTAAAATGCGCTCCCGCGCGGCAACCGGCGCCAGCCGAAGCCACACCACCCCCACGGCCGTGACAAACGGAATCCCTAACCACCACCAACCCGATGGAAAAAAATTATTGATGGTCATTGCAGCATAATGGGCCCCATAGAGCAGGTGGGGAAGAAGGGAGTAACCCGTAAGAATGAGCAACGGCAACAGAAGATTAAAGTCTTTCCGGCGGAAAGATACAAACCATCGTAAGTAAAAAAACAGCGCCAGGGGAGCCCAGATCAAGAGAGCGCTGATTCTTGAAAGCATCAATAGCCCCAGGATGCTTCCCCCCAGCCACGCCATATACACCTCCCCTTTCTTGATATACCGGGCCGTCATAAAAAGGCCGCTGAAAAGAAGGAACTGGCTCAATATCTCCGCGGTCGGTAAGCGAGCCTGCCAGATCTCTACCAGGTTGACGGCGAGGAGGAAGGTGGCCGCCAGGGCGACTACCCGATCCCAGAACTCACGGACGGCCAGATAGACGGCCAGGAGAGAGAACAGCCCCAGGACGGGGGCCAGGTAAAACATCCCTCTCAGACCGTCTGGAAGATACGAGAATGCCAGAAGAACCGGGAAGAGATGATAAAACTGGGGAATCAGGATACCCCCCGACCGGCCGGTCCGACGAAAGCCCGGATACTTCTCCCGGTAGCCGGACGAGTGCTTCCGGGAAAAGGCCATCTGCTCTTCCGGGGAGAGGACCGCCGGGCGGCTATCGGTAATCTTAATCGATCCGGTCCGTTCGATATGAACGGCGGTATTGACATAAACCCCGGGATCCCAGCCTCCGAAGATATACTCCGTGGGCCGGAGGAAGAGAACCCCGGCCAGGACCATGATCAGAAGGAGAACGAGCGGCGGGACCGCCCCTCTCCATCCCCGTTTATCCACCTCTTTCCGCGAGATGACGGAAGCCGCCCGGGAGAGAGCCGGGCGGAAGAAGATCAGGATCAGAAACGAATAACCAAGGAGCAGGCCGGCGACCAGAGGAATCGAGAAGATCTCCAGTTGCGCCGTGATCAGGCCGAAGATCGAGAGGAGGAAGAAACTGCCGAGAAAAGAGAGGAAGATGAATTCAGACCATCCCCGGATATATGTGATCCGTCCGCGCTTCACGCCGACCAGCAGGGTAACTCCCCCGGGAATAAGCAGGAGCAGGCAGAACCAGATAATTGTGAGGGCCATCAGTACCATGACAACTACATAGTAATAATAACCGCACTGATTTGGAAAGAAAAATAGATTTTTTTCTTGCTGATTTAATTTGGCCTGTTATTATGATTTATGCATTGATAGCATAAATCAGTCCTGCCAGAGGTGGGGCTAATTTACTGCTTCGGAATTTTCAGCCTGAGGCTGATGCGCCTCTGGCGCACAATAATGGCCGACCTAAAGGTCGGCAACTACGACATCTTCGTAGTCGCGGACCTTTAGGTCCGCTAAGTTCTAAAGGAGAAAAAGATGAAAGGAATCAGAACCATTCTCGCGCTCGCTACTGTGATCCTGGTCGCGGCAGTGACATCGGTCTTCGGGCAAACCTATCTTATCAACGAGAAGACGCTCGCCAACCCGAGTTCCAACCTGGTCCTGCAATCGGGAGATTATAACGGCGACGGCCTTACTGACATCGCCGTCTTCCGGCCCTCGACCGGCCTCTGGGCGGTACGCGGTCTGGGAAGAATCTACTTCGGCGCCGACGGTGACCGCCCTGCCAGCGGTGACTATGACGGTGACGGGATAACCGACATCGCCATCTATCGTCCCACCACCGGCCTCTGGGCAGTCAAAAACTTGACCCGGGTCTATTACGGCTCCGGCAATAACATCTCGGTGCCGGGGGACTATGATGGTGACGGGAGCTGCGATATAACGGTCTTCGACCTGGACACCGGCGTCTGGAGCCTGCGCGGCATAACCACAGTCGGCTACGGGATAATCGATGACGTTCCGGTCCCCGGGGATTATAACGGAGACGGGAGTGACGATCTAGGCATCTTCCGGCCGTTCTCCGGTCTCTGGGCGATCAGGGATATCACCCGTGCCTACTTCGGCGGGGCCGACGATATACCGGTTCCTGGCGTTTACCGGTGGTATGGCGGCGGTAAGGAGGCTACTCCCTTCCGGAGCCAGATCGCCATCTTCCGGCCGTCTTCCGGACTCTGGGCGATCAAGGGCATAAGCCGGCACTATTTTGGGGCCGGCGGGGATACCCCGGTGGTGGGAAATTACGGAGGGACTGAACTCGATGAGTTCGGGGTCTTCCGGGCTTCCAGCGGCCTCTGGGCGGTCAAAGAGACTACCCGGGTTTACTTCGGAACCGGCGGAGATATTCCCCTGGCGAAGTAAACAGCCAAAAAAATCCCCATCCCGGTTACCCGGGATGGGGATTTTTTTTTGCTAATAATTAACCGCGCTGACGGCGTCCAGATCGAAGCCGGAAGAGCCAATCCCACTGCAGGCCCCGCTTTCCTGGTTGTGGCGTATCTTATCCCCGTCGTCGTCAGTCAGCCAGTTATCACCGGTTGCCTTGATCTTAACATACTGAATCCAGGTGAGGTCTTTTCCCATGATATCGTCCAAGTCGAAGAAATCTCCTCCCGAGACGGAGGGATTTGTGGGATCAGGGCTACCGTTATTACTGAAGACGGGGTTAACGCCGGCAAAACCGCATGAATATGAGTATGGATTAAAATAATTAATATCGCCTTGAGAGTCATAGTGGGGCACATAGTTGCATGGGAAGCGGTAATAACTCACTCCGTTCTGGCTGACGTAAACTATCGCCGGTTCCATAAATCTTTTTTGTTCTGATCCACCTATGTAAAAAACATTTTCAAAGATAGTAAAATCGGGACCTTCCCCATCCACAACTATGTTATCCGTGAACTTAATAATAATACTCCCGCCGCAAGGGGGTTTACCGTCTTCAACTTTGGCCTGGAGGGATAACACATCATAAGAACCCTGATAGTCACCTTGCCCTTTAGGCGCCCCGAGGGCGCGGCTGGTCTTATAGGTATCTTCGTCAAAATAACTTGACCAATAAAGATAATAGGTGGAGATAGAGTTGCGATAGACCGGTTTGCCGTCATGTTCCGAAACTTCTATAAAATTCCCATCAATCATGCCCCCCAACCCTTGTAAGCAATATTGACCTTCTTCACCAGCGGCACAGGGCCCTGGCTCCATTCTTCCTTTCGTTCCATCCGCTATCGCAATATAAGATCCATCGGGTGAATCACTGGAGCCAATCTGCAAAGCCACCATATTTTCTTTGTTATCGTCAAAAGTATCGCCGATCACCCAAGTGGGGCCAAACCCACTGGAAGAAAGGGGATAATACCCCACCACTTTATCGGCAAAGGGATCATTAGGACCAAAAAGAGTGACCGCTTTGGGAGAGGCGGAGATCAGGTTAGTCTCATTAAGCTCACTGGGATATCCGTCCTGGTTGTAAGTTATAACGGCATAGAAATAGGTGTTGCCGTTCGTCAACCCCGCATTAACAATATTGTCTCCGGTCCCTTCATAGACGATCTCGCCGTCACCGGCATTCCAGGGGTAATCGCCCGTCTTTCTCAAAACCCGGACATTCCTGAACTCGCTCCCCTCGGGGTTGGTCCAGGCCAACCCCGCCTTTTCGTCGCCGGAGGCGGAGATCAGTTCACTCACCCCATCGACCTGGATCTCTGTAATGGAGAGAGGGAGTGTCTTAGACGCGGTTGAGTTCTCCGCATCCGTAACGTTTACACTGACTGAATACTCGCCGGCCGTCTCCGGAACCCCGGAGATCGTCCCCACACTCAATCCGGAGAGACCCGGGGGGAGACTGCTCATACTCCAGGCATACGGCGCCACTCCACCCTGAGCGGTGAGAGTTTTGTCATAATGTACTCCCACTTTTCCCCCGGGAAGTGAGTCCGTGGAGATGTGAAGACCGACGGGACTTATCGTCGGAACCGGAGTGGGAGACGTCAGAAGTCCGGGGGTCGGGGAGGTAATCGGCGTCGGCTCGGCGGTCTCCCGGACCGTCAACCGCAGTTCGGCGATATCATAATAGCCGGACTGGTCAATAACCTTCACTCTGAAGATAAATTCCCGCGTCCCCTGACCGAAATAGATATCCGATACGATCCCCTCGATCAAACCGGCAGCACCGTTAAGAGAGAGACCGTTGGGGAGGCTCCCCGACTCCATGCTGAAGATATAGGGGGGGGTCCCCCCGGTCGCCTCGATCGGTTGCTGATACTCCTCTCCCACCACGGCAACCTCCAGACTTCCGGTAGTTATATAGACTAGTTGATAGTTTACGATCAGGCTGAATTCCCCCTCCGCGGTATACCGTTTAGAATCACTGACCAGAACAGTGAAGACCGTCTTGCCGGCTTCCTCGGGGATCCCGTTGATCTGTCCCGTTTCACTCTCCAGAGAGAGGCTGGGGGGGAGGTCTCCCCGGGAGATCGTCCAGATATAAGGGGGAGTACCTCCAGCAGCCTCGAACTGTCCGTTATAGAGTTCCCCACGCACTGCCTGTGGAAGTGAAGCGGTAATAATCCGCAGACCCTGATAGATCATCCTCCGGTAATAATCGGTGGTTACTTCGAGATTGAACTCCTTCTCTGCCGATCTGCCTTCACTCCCCGTGACTCTGAGCAGGAAAGTCGTTGTCTCCCATTTCCCGGGGATGCCGCTCAGAATCCCTCGCTCCGGATCGAGAACGAGCCCCAGGGGAAGACTCCCGGTCACCACTTCCCACCGATAGGGGATAACCCCCCCCCGGGCTCTGAAGGTGAGGGAATACTTCTCCCCTTTAGCCGCTGGGGGGAGAGCGGCGGTGATGATCTCGATCGTGCCTTCCTGGATCAGAAGAGTATAGTTCCTCTCTACGAACTTCCCGGCCCCATCGGTCAATCGAATAGTAAATTGGAACTTCCCGATCTCGCGCGGGGTCCCGTACAGAACCCCGGTCTGCTTGTTCAGATGAATCAGTTCCGGCAGGAGCGCGCCCGACAGCGCCCACTCATAGGGCGGTTCCCCGCCCTCCCATTCGATCTTCTGGAGATACTCCCGGCCCAGAAAGCCATCGGAGAGGGGGGTGGCCAGAAGCGCGAGAGCGCCCTCTTCCTTCTCCCCGGCAGATGGCCTGATCAGGAGGCGAAACTCTTTCCGGGCACTTCCCCCCTTCTCATCCTCAACCAGAACCGTGAACCGCCACTCCCCTTCTTTCCCGGGAAGACCCGACAGAACACCATCCTGTCCTAAACTCAAGCCGGGAGGAAGGCTCCCCGCGGCTAACTTCCAGATTGCCTTGCCCGCGGGGGCGGAGGTTTTAAGAATCTGCCGGTAGGAGTCGCCGACCGCTCCCATCGGCAGTTTGGCGGTCGTGATGCTAAGGATAGAAGAAGGTGGTGTCGCGACTTGGGCAACGAACGAACCTTCTTTATCTCCTGAAGACTGCCCAACGTTTCCCGCCTTCATGCCCCCATCTCCCAGGGCTCCGAGTCGGCCCTGATCCCCGGAGGTGCGAGTGATCCTGACGGAGAGGGGAGAGGTCCGGGGTGAGGAATCTGGATAATATCTTAGATAGAGCAATCGGAGGCCGGCCGCCAGCAGGACGCACCCGATGACAAGAATAGCCAATCTTATTAATTTAGCCTTCACAATTAACTACTTCGAAATTTCAATAATCTTCAAAACAGCTTAGGAAAGCAGGAATACAGGAGGATAAATTATATAAAATTTTCCTGATTTCTTGCTTTCCTAAGATATAAAGTTGCCCGAGCCGAAGGCGAGGGCTAAGTCACATTTTAGTATACCCGCCTTTTATGAGAACGTCATCTTATATTTTACAGCTAAAGAGGTAAGTGAGCTAAAGCGACTAAAGTCATTCTTCGCTCCTCCAACTTTAGTCCACTTTAGTCACTTTAGTTCACTTTAGCTCACTTCCAACTTTCCCTACCGGCTGGCCGGGAAATCACCCTCGGTTCCGAAATAGACCCGGGTAACTCCTCGGATCGCCCAGAGGCCGGTATCCGGACGGAAGATCCCCGGTTCAATGGTTCCGTCACCATCAACATCAAGCGGAAGAGGCGAGTCTCCTTTATCCACGGAACCAAAGTAAAGGCGGGTCATGTCGCGGATCGCCCAGAGGCCGCTCGAGGGACGATAGATCCCCGGGTCCACCGTGCCATCCCCGTTATAATCTCCAGAGATGGGGAGATCTCCGGCACCACCAAAATAGAACCGGGTTACGTCGCGGATCGCCCAGAGGCCGGTCGAGGGACGGAAGATCGCGAGATTCTGAAATCCCCCTTCATAATCGGCCGGAACGGGAAAATCACCTTTACTTCCGAAATAACACCGGCTGATCCCCCGGGCCGCCCAGAGGCCGGTCACCGAACGGAAGATGGTATAATCAGCCGTCCCGTCTCCATCAAAGTCTCTGGGAACCGGGATATCATCCCGTACTCCAAAGTAGATTCTACCACCCTCGGAGTCGGCCCAGAGGCCGGTCACCGAACGGAAGATGGCGGGTACAGCCAGACCGTCCCCGTTATAATCTCCGGAGACCGGGAGATCGCCCGCGGCCCCGAAGTAGAGACGGCTCACCCCCCTGATCGCCCAGAGGCCGCTCGAGGGACGGAAGACGGCGATCTCGCTGCGGCCGGAAATACCGTAATCTCCGCCTCCAACGATAAAGTTCTGGGGACACGGTTCAACGGCAAAGATGGTACTGCTGTAATCCAGCCAATCGGTGCCAAGGATGGAGAGTCTCCCTCCATCCGGCCGGAAAGCCCTGTAATCATTTTCTCTGGGTAAAAATCTGAGGATCGACGGAGAACTTCCCGATCCAAACTTGTTTATATTCCTCGGACCCGGAATACCGGTCACCGTCCCCAGGCTGGAAGAAGTATAAATATTTTGAACCGGGGTATTCTGATCGAAGGCCAGGCCGGAACAGGCGTCAACCCCGGAGGCGTAAATCGCCCAGTCGTCAGACGAAAGCGGGACCCCGCTGGAGATAGCGTCCGCCACCCGGGCGGCGCTGAAATAAACCACGTTTTCAGGGCCGGCCGGGTAACCGGTAAACCCATAGTAAAGATCGTCATTTCGATCGAAAGCAAGGGGTCCGGAATATTTCCCCATGTCGGCTACGATCACCGGATCCGTCTGCCCATCCCAGTAATATATTTTATTCTCCCCTGCGGCGAATCCGCCCGGATTGGCCGAGAGGAACATCTGAGACTGGCTGTTAAAACCGCAGTCAAAATTACCGGCCAGATCGAAATCAAGACCCGAACGAAGAGAAGCGGGTATCCCCTTGTAATCAGGGATGGAAAAAAGCCGGGAAGACGCTCCTCCTTCTGCCGGTACCGATCGCACCGAACCGTTGCTACTTTCCCCGAAATATACGGTATCGCCCCATACCCTGACAAAGCTGCCGTAAACGGTCACCGTGGTCGGGTAATTAAAGAGAACTTCCGGGGTTCCGTCCGAGTTTTTAATGATTTGGTTCCGGGAAAATATATAAAGGTTTCCCTCTCCGTCATAATCAAACGCCTGGATGCCTGGTGAATACGCTCCCGGGTCTCCGGTCACGCTTATCAGCGGATAACTGACGTAGCCGGGTCCGGCGGAGAATGTCGGCGCTGCCCCGGCCCTGGAAACAATCATCATCGCCCCGATTAAAACTAACATTGCAAACATCTTTCTCATACCAACCTCCTGCTTTTTATAATTTCTTCTCTACTCTTTCCTGCTCGAAACCTTTTTCGAGTAGGGTTTAGTATCTACCCATGCCATACCTCCTCATTCCGGCAGAATTTCCCACTTTTTTATTTCTTCAGCACAATCGAAAAAATAAAAGGCCCGGTTCTCCGGGAGGGAGAGCCGAGCCATTGTGATACGGCGCCCACTTCCCTTTCCTGCGAAGTTCTTGTGAGCCGGCAGAGATAAAGTCACCTGGCTTCCCCCTTTTTCATGAGATGGGGGTTACAGTGGCGCGACCGCCCCGGACTCCCTGCCCGCCGAAGGCAAATTTGCCCCCCGCAGGCTGGTTACCGGATTTCCTTTATTCTCCGCCGATATATTATGCAATTCTATACCATGATCTTACAAAGCGAGTCAACTTGATTTTTGGTTTATGTTTTTAAGATTTTCCCGGCTTGACAATCTTAATTCTTTGCCGTTATATTCTTAAAATTATATCGGCAAGGGATATTTCTTTCAGTAAAAAAATTAATGCGGACCGGGAGGATAAAACCGATGCGATTCGAAAGTGTGAGAACAATCAAGACGTTAATATCTATCATCTGTATTTTGGGAACCACTGTCTCGCTGACGGAAGCCCAAGTCGAACCGGGAAAAGCCGGAGACAAGAAAGAATCCGGTCCGGTGTCGATCGGGATGGCGGTAGAGTTTGTGGATCATGCCGCTTGCGCGCATATCGCGAAAAGCAAGGGCTGGTTCGAGGAGGAAGGGATAAAGTTAAAATTCTATGATTCGTATATTACCGGCATGGCCCTGGCGTCCGCTCTCTCCCGGGGAGATATCGATATTGCCTATATCTGCCTGATTCCGGCCATCAACGCGTTCGCGAATGCTAAAGTTCCGCTTCGGGTTATCGCCGGTACGCATAAATACGGGTACGGTTTATTGGTTGACCCGGAGAAAGTGCGAGCGGTGAAGGATCTGGCAAAGCCCGATATCCGCCTGGGATGTTCGAGGGAGGGAAGCCCTCTCGATGTACTGATGCACAAGATGATAAAGCAGTACAACCTTGATGAAAAAAATATTCTCAATAAAGTACGGCGGATGCCGCCGCCGAAGGTGCTACTGGCTTTAAAGATGGGGCAACTGGACGCCGGTTTCTGCTGTGAGCAATTTCCTTCCATGGGCGAAAAGATGGGGTTCAAAGTGCTCCTGACCGCCCGGGACCTCTGGCCGGATATGCAGGGAAGCGTTGTCATCGCGCGGGAAGAACTCATCCGGGACCATCCGGAGATCGTCGCCAAGATCGTCAAAGTCACTCAGAGGGCGACGCGATATATCCACGAACATCCCGAAGAAGCGGCGAGGATTGTCTCCAACGAGCTCCAGGTAGCCGGGAAGAAGGTCCTACCGCTTCGGGTGGGCAATGAGGCCTTGGAACTCAATATCACACCGGATGTCATTGAAAGATCTTTAATGACCCGGATGATCTGCAGCATTGACATCGATCCCGAACAGGTGCAATTAACCATAGATTATCTGCACAGACTGGGCTATATAAAAAAGGTATTCAAAGCTGGGGATATACTGGATTTAAGATTTTTATCTCAATGAAAAAGTTCAACTATTCCAGGGTTATATGGGGGATCTTGCCCGTAGCTGTTTTTCTTCTGCTCTGGGAAGTCCTGGTAAGACTTGATCTCATTCCCGGAAATTTCTTCTTCCCTTCTTTCTCGGAAGTCATCCGGCAGTTCTATCGACTGACCGTCAGCGGGATTCTGCTGGAAAACTTTCTTAAGAGTCTGATCCGGGTGCTGATCGGTTTCACCGCCGGATCAATCGCCGGTTTACTGGTGGGAGTCCTGATGGGATGGAACCAGCTTATGCACCGATCTTTTCAGCCTATCTTGAGCCTTCTCTATCCGATCCCCGCGCTGGGATGGCTTCCCATTCTTATGCTCTGGCTCGGTATCGGCGAGATTCTGCCGATTGCCATAATTTTTATCTGCTCTTTCTTCCCCGTTCTCTATAACACGTTAACCGGAATACGGGGTGTGGATAAGAACCTGATCAAAGTGGCTCAGACTCTGGGCGCCGGAAGAATGAGGCTCCTCGCTACGGTTGTACTACCACTGGCCCTGCCTAACATCTTCACCGGCTTGCGGCTGGAAGCGGGAATGGCCTGGCGGGTGATCATCGCCGCCGAGATGGTGGCCATTCCTACCGGAATCGGGGCCTTAATGATGAAGGCGGAAAGCCTGCTTAGGATGGACATCATCATCGTCTGTCTTATGGTTCTGGCGGTGATGTGTTTCTCTTTTGAAAGGCTGTTTATTTACCTGGAACGTAAATTCACGGGAAAATGGCGAATTTAAAATGCCATCAATAGAGTTAAAAAATATCAGTAATTTCGTCTGTCGGGATATTAATCTAAAAGTCGAGAACCGGGAACTTCTGGTTCTCCTGGGTCCGATCGGCGCGGGAAAGACCACACTCCTTAACATTATTGCCGGGCTTATTGACTATGAAGGTTCCGTCTTGTTTGACGGCGCGAAAGTCGATTCAACTCCGGCTCACGAAAGAAAAGTCGGTTATCTCTTCCAAAACTTGCTTCTCTTTCCTCACCTGAATGTTGAATCAAACATAGCTTACGGTCTAATCGCGCGGAAAGTTCCTCCGGAAGAAAGGAGAAAAAGAATAAAACAACTGCTCGGGTTCTTAGGGTTGGAAAGCATCTCCCACCGTTACCCCGCCAATTTAAGCGGAGGGGAAAAACAGAGGGTAGCTTTAGCCCGGGCACTGGCCCCTTCGCCAAATATAATGCTTCTGGACGAACCTTTCAGCAACTTGGATTATAAAACCAACAAATATCTCCGGATGGAGATTAGAAGGATCCAGAAAGAATTAAAAATTACTACCATATACGTAACCCACGACCAGTTGGAAGCCGAAGAGATGGCCGACCGGATCGCGGTTATCCATGAGGGAGGCCTCGAGCAGGTAGGGTTGGCAGAGGAGATATTTTTCAACCCGAGAAGTGAGGCGGTCTCCGATTTCATCGGCAAGCCTAATATCCTGCAATGTGATAGCTACCGGATACTGGGGGGAGGATTGGTTGAAGTGGGGTGCGGGGGGGTCTCCATTGTTGTTCCTCATCATGGGAACCAGGTCAAAAAGATCGCCATCTTTCCCAAAGATATTTATGTCTCAGTGGACGCTCCCCCCGGTCCTGATTTAAACCGTTTCCGGGCAGTTATTACAGATATTATTACCAGCGGTTCTCTGATCAAGCTGAAACTTGAATTGGGAGAAAACACTCTTACCAGTGAACTGCCGCGAGATATATTTGAAAGCCTGGGATTAAAATCCGGAATGGAAGTTTTTCTTATCCTCAAGTTCAGGTGGATCAGGGTATGCTGAGCAGCCAAAACTGAATATCAAATTGAATATTGTTCCGCTTGATATCTTTGGCTTTCCCCTTGATCTTATTTTTGATGAAATTCCAGATTAAGGACCAAACTTTTTTTCGAAATAATTCTGAAAAAAAGCGACAATTTTTTTATCTTTAATCATAACGTCACTATTATGCCAGAGTTCGAGTCCTCCGTAAGACCAATTGGTAGCACCCAAAAATACTGAATCGTCAATAATAATTACTTTCGCGTGCGTGATTATATCTTCTCGATCTAATTTAGTTTCCACGCCATTTTTTTTCAGGTATTCCTTTGTCTCCCGATTCATTTCATTCAAATATTGATTGAAATCGCTTTTTTCCAAAAAAACCTTGGTTTCCAATCCTCGTTGGGCGGCTTTAATAATTTCTTCCGCCAGGAGATCACCCCGGCTTTTCCTATCTTTGTTTATCTTGAAACCATATACCATTACCCAGATTCTTTTTTGGGCCTTTTTCATCGCTTCGTAAACCGCGTCAAAATATTGCCGGTCCAGCAGCAGTACTATGTCTCCCCGGAAACTTTTGAAGGGAGAAATATCCCGGGAAGAATCAAGCCATAACTTATCGAAAAAGTCCTCAAGATAAGCGGCAATCTCCTGATTGTTAATAATCACATTAGCTTCATTAGCGGATCCCAGAGATGAATCCGTCCAGTTGGTGGAACCGATTAAAACTGTCTCCCCATCCACAATAAGCATTTTATTGTGGGTCGTCTTTTGCGGCGAATCCAATCTAATCTCTATGTTTTTTATTCCTTTCAGGGAATTTACAGTTCGTTGATTGTGAGCAATGTTATCATCGAGCAGTATCCTTACCTCTACTCCTCGCTGAGCGGATTTCTCCAGTTCCGTAATTAACAGGTTAACCATCTCCCCTCTTTTAACGACGAACATCGACAGGGAAATCGATTTTGCGGCTTTCTCGATCAGCTTTCGCGCTTCCGGGAAATACTCCCGGTCAACAATAGGAATTATCGGCGCGGTAACTTCTGAGGGATAAGCAAAATAGCCTGCCCGGAAAAGCAGAATAAAGCATAGAGCGGAAGAAACCGTTACTGTAAATTTTAGTGTTTTCATCCTTCCGGTTCCCACCACATAACCACCGCCTTATTGTCCACACTATAAGGACCGGATTTTGATATATTAAGGAGATAGCTTTTTATCATTGATTCAGTTTTTTTATCTACTTCGATAAATTTTCCTATATAGCTTGCGATGTATTTTACTGTCTCCTCAAGATCGAATTCAAAGGTGTAATCGAAGCAACTAACTCTTATTAATCTGCCCCATTTCCGGAGAATCACATAAGCGAAATAATCGGCATCCGGCTCGAACTGTCCGGTATATGGCCGGTGGAGCAACTCTTCAAATATCTCCGTGACAAGTTTATCCCGCCCGGCCGGCTGGATTACCGCGCAATACCTCTTCGATGCGTTCTCCATTCTTTTTAAATGTTCTTCCAGGTCTTCCATCTGCCAGAGAAAATGAGAACAAACCACCAGGTCAAACTTATCTTTGATTCCGTCGTCACTAACTATTCCCCAATTTTTATTTATAATTTCTAAATTGGTTATGTTTTTTTCTTTCAAATTCTCTTTCAGATGCTTCAAGTTTGCTTCTGAAAATTCCACACCGGTAATATGTTTAACCGCTCTTGATAAGGGAATAGTTAATGTCCCCGGACCGGTTCCTATCTCTAGAACTTGAAATTCCGCATCTATTATCCCGGATAATATTTCGGTTGTTTTTCTGCCGAATTCATAATTATTTGATTTAATTCGCCGGGAAAAATCAGCCGCAGATTTGGCAAAAAAGTCAACATCATAGCTGACTTTTAACTTCCCCATCTTCTCCTTCCGCATTTCTTCCCAGGCTTCTTTCCAGTTTATTTTATACTTTAGATTCCTTAACTTCATTGCTTGAGTTCCTTATATTCCCGGCAAAATTTTTAGCTTTTTCTAAATCCTCCATTTTAGACCCCTTTTTTTAAATAGTGTCTGAACGAAAAGTTATAACTGCCTAATAATAAAGGAGGTCATCAAATTTTTCAATCTGAAGATTGAGTAAAATTATTACTTTTTTTGTTTGGGATTATTTGGCTATTTTGCTATAATTACTTGAATTGCAAAGGATTCCTTCCAATTTAGCAGATTTTTGGGGGGTATGCCAACATATTCTTATGAAAATCCGGGTTGGACCTACCCAAGTGATTAATTACCAATGAGATCGCTAAATATTACCTCCGGTTTTTGGGCTTAGAGACTCAATTTTGGTCTTCAAATCGGTGTTTTAAGGCTATTCTTAGGAAAAACTTAGACTACACGGGATGGTATTTCTCCCTCTCCGCAGTTATGCTTTGGCGGAGGTCGTTTATTGCCCTTCTCCTTCCCCACTTTTTTAATTGGTGGCAACTATCGTCGCATTGAAGATACTTAAGGTATTTTTAATGGCTTCCCGGATCGCGTCGCAGGTGCGGGTGGCTCCGCTGACGGCATCGACCTCAACTATTGAATTAGGCAACCGACCAAGAAACTTTTCCAGGAAGCCCTCTTCTTCTATCCTCTCGACATAGTCTTTCGTATCCGCGCTCTCGATGATCCGGGTGGAGAGAATGGATCCTTCCGGATCGAGGGTTAATCCCACCGCGGTGGCTCCATGATACCCTCTGGGCCGGGAATAATCCGAGGTGATGAGGAAATAGCCGGCCAGTTCACCGGAAGTCGAATGTAAGATCGCAAATCTCCCCCGGCCGTTCTTCCGGAGAGTCGCGCTGGTATTGCCGGTGCATTCTCCGCAAATCTCCTGAAACTTCTGGTCATCAATAACGGCCAGTTTACGCCTTCCCGCCCAGCTTATATCCGGCAAAAGTAATAACGTAATTGAAACCGAGAGTGCTATATACCCCTTCATAGCTAAAACGACTTATTTTCTAATAAGCCCAAAAGGCTTATTAGAAAGTCCACATGGCACCAAGCAGAAGGGTATAGTCCGGCGCTGTCATCGCCCGTGTGTAGTACGGCAGAGCGACATGCGCGAAAATCTTTCTCTTTTCGTAATCGAGCGAACCCATCGGAAAGATCTCCAGCCCGCAGTTAACACTGTGACTGTACGGCCTCAAGGCGTCACCACTGCTGTTAAGCAGGTTCTTATCATCCTGCAATCCTACCCAGCCGCCGATCCCCACACTCAGACCGATATAATCGCCGAGGTCCCTTTCTAGTTTGAATAGATAATCAAATGTATCGGCCATCTCCTGCTCGCTCCGCTTAAATCCATCCGCTTCGGCCGCTTTGCCCCGCCAGTGGTATAAAAAGTGACCCGCGAACTCAAAGAGATCGTCGAACATTCCTCCGTGATGAAGAAATCCCACCTTGGCCTGATTGTCTCCCGCGCCCAGACCGGCCAGAAGATATCTGTCGGATTTGGCCAGGGCAAAGCCGTATGATCCACCAAAAGAGAGCTTAAAATAATCAAGTACTCCCTGGGCCGGCAGATCGAGGAAGATGTATTTCCCCGAGAGCCAGAGATAGGTAAAAGCGTCCTCATCATGTTTGCTGACCTTACCGCTTTTAGCCGTCTTTTCCATCTTGGAGCGGGCGTATTTTACATTAACGCCGATATCAAGATTGTGGAGGAGGCCGTAGCCCAGACGAAAATCGTACTTATGCGCTTCTTTATCCATCACGCCGGTTCCGTCTTTAATATCCACCATCCGATCTTTCTGAGAGTTCCACTTCTCGGTGGCATCGATATACTTAAAAGTGAACCGGGGCCAGATTGTTCCCTTGGGGAGCCCTTTCGGGCAGCCCAGCATATCCGCCGCCCATGCCTTCGGGCCGATTAATAGACCCATGAAGACAACCGCAACCAATACCTTCTTCATACAACCTCCTTTTTTGAATTGTTATTGCGATTCATTCGTAATATTAATTTAAGAATTCTATTCAGCTATTCTATCCTCGGGGCATAAAAACTACTCGCAATTGATAATCAGTCGCAGTGTAGCATTACCGGAATTCGTGTCAATGTCTTTTTTTAATTTTTTTCTATGGGGATGGCGGAAAGGAGAATCGGTGAAAAACGGAGGCGCAAGAAATACCGTCGGAGAATCGGTAAAGCACGGTCAAGGGCGTTATTTTAACTGCCGGGGATTGAAGAGAAGGAATGAAGAAATGACCCCGAAAAATGATCTTAGATCATCTCGGGGCAGGCAAAATCCGTATGACAAAGGGGCCGGGTTGAAGGCAGAATTATCCTGTAAATCCTGACAAAGTCCCTGAGCGAAGCCGAAGGGTTAATCCTCTCAAAAAAACTAAAACCGGATAACCTGGTTCAAGATCGTTCCGACTATTACCGAGGTCGTGAGCATGATCGCGGTCGACTTGAGCATGTCCTTCACTCCCAGTTCCTTCAAGAGGATCGTGAAGGTGGCGATACAGGGGAAGGACATCGCCAGTACCGTGCAAGCAACTACCAACTGCTTCGAGGTCAAATTAAGCGGCCCCAGCATTCCTACCGCCACGTCTTTTCGCAGGAAACCGACCAGGATAGCCACAATCGATTCTTTGGGCAGGCCGAGCAGTCGGGTGATAACCGGCGCGGTCAGGTTGGCAAGAAAGTTGAAGATGCCGACGGCATAGAGCAGATTAACGACCAGCACACCGATCAGTATAATCGGGACCGCTTCCCGCAGAAACCCGAAGACCCGAACCCGTAATTTCTTGAAGAAAGGCCCCAGGGGGGGAAGCCGGTAATGAGGGATCTCGATAATCAGCTCCGGGGAATAACCCTTTACAAATCGGCTCAAGATAAAGCCCAGGATCAGCCAGACCAAAAAGAGGGTGATATAGACTGTGGCCACGTATCTCCCTCCCCGCTCCCCTACCAGGCCAAAGATCATCGCCTGGAGAGCCGCGCAGGGGACCCCGATCGAGATCAGGGTAGCGCAGATAAACCGCTCCCGCCTTCCCTCCAGGATCCGGGTTCCCATTATCGCCGGGACGTTGCAGCCCAACCCCAGGAGAGTGGGGATGATGGCATAACCGTGGAGACCAACCCGGTGAAAGAGGCCGTCCAGAAGCACGGCCAACCGGGGCAGGTATCCGAAATCCTCCAGGAAACTCAAGACCAGGTAGAAAGAGATGATATAGGGGAGGACCATCCCCAGGGGGACGAAGAGACCGGTCGAGAGGACGCCGAAGGACTGGATAAAATCAATCTCCCCGTCGATCAGCTTGCCGATCAGGATATGATGCAGTACGCTCCCGGGCCCCAACACTCCCGACAGCTTCATCAGAAGAGGCGCGTAGAGACCTTCAAATATCGGCTCCGCGACATAACCGATCAGAGACTCCCCGATAAAGCGGATGATTTTAAAGGAGAGGAAGAGGACCAAAACCGCCATAATCAAGCCAATAACCGGGTGGACGCTGATATCGGAGAGGCGCTGTAGGAAAGTGTGGTGGTGATGAGTCAGGTGCTGACAGGAGGAGACAATGCGCCCCATCTCCAGCCAGCGATCCTCCCGGGTCCGGGCCGGGTGATTGCCGGACCCGGCGTCATTAAGGGACTCGGCCAGCTTTCGGATTCCTTCTCCCGTCACTCCCACCGTAGGGACCACGGGAATCCCCAGCATCTCTTCCAGTTTGACGGGATCGATATGAATCCCCAGGTGTTTTGTCTCGTCCCAGATGTTGAGGGCGACAACGGTGGGGATATTTTTTTCCAGGATCTGGAGAGTGAGGCAGAGGTTCCGCTCCAGGTTGGTGGCGTCAACCACGCTGATCACCAGGTCGGCCGACTTGAGGATATCCACCGCCACTTCTTCCGCCCGGGAGGATGGTTCCAGGGAATAAACCCCCGGCGCGTCAATGACCTCGCACCGCTCGCCGGGCTGGAATCGGGATTCCGGCGAGACCGGGATATTCGAGGGAAAGGTGAAATCTCCTTTCGTATAACCAACCGTGGTCCCCGGATAGTTGGAAGCGATGACGTGGATACCTGTCATCCGGTAGAAGATAACGCTCTTCCCCACGTTGGGGTTTCCCATCAGAACTATTCTCTTCATACCTCAACCATTATCTTCCGGGCCATACCATGACCGAGAGCAATCCGGGTCCCTCCGACCTGAACGACGACCGGCCCCCGGAGCGGCATCCCGCTGATCTTGACGGCCCTCTTACCGGCCCTGATCCCCATCTCTTCCAAACGGCGAGTCAGGCCGCGGCCCGAGGCCGGTTCCATGATCCGGCAACTCCGGCCCGCCCCAAGTTCCGCCAGGCTGATATATTTTCTAACGATCATAGATATTACAATAATCCTTCCTACAATTGAATATCTCTCGCAGGTATCTCCAAAAGAATTTATTCCTCGCGACAAGCTGAACAGATCCCCCGCACGCCCAGGCGGTGATCGATCACTGTAAAATCATATTTATCACAGACCTGCATCAGCAATCTTTCTATCCCTTCATCCCGGAACTCGATAATCTTTCCGCACCGCACGCAGACAAGATGATAATGCAATTTGTGGCCAAAAACATGTTCATAGGTCACATGCCCCTCGCACCGGGTCGCCTGCCGGATCATTCCGCTCTCGATCAGCAGTGGAACAAGACGGTATATCGTTGCCAGGGAGATCCGCTCTCCTCCCTTCTTCAGTTTCTCAAAGAGGGTCTCGACATCGAAGTGTTCGTGGGTAGCAAAGATCTTGCGCAAGATCTCTCGCCGCTCCGGCGTGAACTTCAACCCCTTCGATCTGAGAAAATCAGCAAACTGTTTTTCCGGTTCACTCATGAAGATATCCGCCTCCCAGATTTACCTGAGAATGATATTCAATTACACCATACCATATTCAATACGATTAGCAATATAAAAATTAAAGACAATGCACCGATCCCGTAATATAATTGATTACCTTGGAATTTTAATAAAACTATTGAATAGGCAACATTTTATAGGAATTAAGTGAACCAATCCCTATTCCCTAATCCCTATTCCCCAAATTTGCGCCGAAGGTGCTAATTTAATTACGAAGATACAGCTTAAAATCAGCATCGCCAATGAGAGGGGAGAGACTTTCATGGGAATCGGCCTAGTCTGGCTCCTCCGAAAGATAGACCGGCACAGGTCCATCAATCAGGCCAGCAAAGAGATGAACCTCTCATATTCCAAGGCCCTCAAGATCATCAACCGTCTGGAAGAGAACCTCGGCCGGAAGCTGTTGCTCCGGAGACACGGCGGCTCCGACCGGGGCGGCGCGGCGTTGACCCCTTTCGGAAGAACGTTCATCAAGGAATACGACCGGATGCAGCAGGCTATTAAACACCGGGTCGAAGAACAATTCACCGATTTTCAGCGGCAGCTGCCGGAATTATGAATACCCTGCAAAACCGGCTTGATGAAGCCGGGCGGATAGTCTTTCTTACCGGGGCGGGGATCTCCACCGAGAGCGGAATCCCGGACTTCCGCTCCGCCAACGGCCTCTACAGCGACCCCGCCAACCTCAATATCTTCGATATATCGGCTTTCCTGGCCGACCCCCGTCCCTTCTACCGGTTCGCGGCCCGGTTTTTGAAGGTTATGGAGAATGCCCTCCCCACCCGGGCTCACCGGGCCATCGCCCGCCTCCAGGGATCGCATGACGTCACCGTCGTCACCCAGAACATCGATGACCTCCACCAGCGGGCCGGGAGCAGGACTGTCTGGAGCGTTCATGGAACTCTTGCCTTCAGCCGGTGTGTCAAATGCGGTCACCGTCTGGCCACCAGTGAACTTCACCCTATTATCAGGCGGGGAGAGGTCCCCTACCACGCCTGCGGCGGTTTTTATAAACCGGAGGTGACCTTCTTCGGGGAGAGCCTTCCCCAGACCGATTGGCTTAATTCGCAGAAGGCGATCGAGGAAGCCGATCTGCTCTGCGTGGTGGGTTCCTCTCTGGTCGTCTACCCCGCCGCGGCGCTCCCCGGCTACCGGCGGCGCGGATGTACGCTGGTCATTGTCAACCGGGAGCCCACGCCTCTGGACCCCGAGGCGGACCTGGTCATCCGGGGAGACGCGGGGGAGATATTTAAAAACATTAAATGATAAAGCTCTATCCGTTAGTCAAGATCACCATCCTCTTTATCGCGGGGCTGGTACTCGCTAAATATATTCCTTTCCTGAATAAAAACGCCTTCGAGATCGGCGGGATCAGTCTCGCCCTGACCCTAACTTTCTATCTCCTCGGGAGAAACCTCCCTCGCCGGGCGATCCGTTACCTCTTCCTCTTCTGGCTGGGCCTTTCCATCATCTCGGCCGGGATCTTCCGATGCTCGCTGGCCTCGCGCCTATCTTCACATGACATCTCGCGTTTTATCTCAAACGATCCGGTTATGATAACCGGCACCATCCGGGGTGATCCGGTCTACCAACGTCATAGCATCCGGTTCGACCTGCGGTGCCGGCAACTGATGAAAGCGAATACAATCATCCCGGTTACGGGTCTCCTCCAGGTCGTCTTCCATGGCCAGGTCAAAGAGATCGAGACCATCGTCCGGTGCGGAAACCGGATCCGGATCAGCTCCCGCATCACCACCCCCCGGGAGCGCGGTAACCCCGGGGAGAGATCGGAGCGCACTATTCTGGCAGTCCGGTCCATCCATACCCGGAGCAGGATCTATCGATCCGGCGCTATAACCCTGGTCGAAGAGGCAAAGCCCTGGTCTCTTTTCTGTCTTGCTCTCGATCTCAAGCACCGTCTCCAGGAGATCATCCGCTCCAGCCTCCCCGGTCCTCATAATCATCCCGGCAGCATACAGTCGGCGCTACTGGAAGCCCTGATGCTGGGGGAGAGATCGGCCATCCCTTATGAAATCAAGGAAAACTTCCGGGCGGTCGGTGTCATTCACGTCCTAGTGGTATCAGGGCTTCACGTCGGCTTTATCTGGCTCCTGGGAAACTTCATTTTCAGCCCCCTGCCGCTTCGCCGGCGCCACGCTCTGATCATTCCCCTGGTCGTCGGCTATGTCCTCATAACCGGAGCCTCCACCGCCACCGTTCGGGCGGGAGTGATGGCCTGCGCTTATTCACTGGCTTATGTCCTCAACCAACCCCGGAAGTCCGCCACCGCGCTCGCGACCGCCGCCCTCGCTCTCCTCCTCTATAACCCGCTCAACCTCTTCGGGGCCGGCTTCCAGCTCTCTTTCCTGATCGTCCTCACCATGATCACGCTGGTACCGATTCTGGACCGATGGTTGCGGGTACTCCCCGGATGGCTCCGGCCTTTTGTGAGCGTCCCCCTGGCCGCCCAGCTCGGCGCGCTGCCCCTGGTCGCCTACTACTTTCACTTCATCTCGCTTTCCGCGCTGCCGGCCAATTTTTTGGTTATTCCCCTGGTGGGTCTCATCGTCAGTCTGGGGTTCACGTCGGCCCTCTTCGGTCTCATCGCGGAGCCGTTGGCCTGGCTGATCAACTATCCCAACCGTTATCTCATCCTGCTCCTCTTAAAGCTGGTCGGCTGGTTCTCCCGCCTCCCCGGAACCGCCCTCCGGGTGGGGTCTTTCCCGGTCCTCTGGATTTTTATCTGGTATCTTATCCTCTTCGGGTTGGCGGCGCTCCGCTATCTGTCGAGACGACGAGTTCTGATTGTCGCTGGGGTTGTTCTCCTCCTTCTGGCCGGATGGGGGGCCCATTATCTCCCCCGGCCTCCGGACCCACCGCTCCGGGCAATCTTCTTCAATACCAGGAGCGGCGATCCGACCCTTATCCGGCAGGCGCAGGGGACCACCATCCTGATCTCCTCCGACGATGACCGTTTCGGAGATATACCGGGGATCATCGGACCCTATCTCTTCCTGAATAAGATTCATCATCTCGACTACCTGATCCTCACCCAGGCCAATCTGGACCACTTGAACGTTCTCAATAAGCTGCTCGAGTTTGCCACCATCGGGACCGTGCTCGATCATCCACTGGGGCCGGTCTCACCCTCATACCCCCGGTTCCGGGAGGTGCTTGACGAGAACGGTATCTCTTACCGTCGTCTCACCGCCGATGATCTGATCGAGACGGGAAAGAGCAGCCTCTCCGTCCTCTGGCCCCGGTGCCGGGCCGGGACACCCTTTCAGCCCGATCACTCGCTGGTTGTCAAACTGCGGTTCGGCGAGATAACCTTTCTCTTCCCTTCCCGGATCGATATCGCCGCTCAGGAAGAACTGGCCGAGACCCTGGTTGATCTCCGGGCGACGGTCCTGAAAACGCCCTGGAGGGGAAGCAGCGCTCATATCTCTCCTTTCTTTCTCAAGGCGGTCAATCCCGAGTACGGTCTGCTCATCCAGGGGCAGAAATATTTCGGGCGGCATCCCCGAAACTGCGGGACATTTCTCAAGCGGCAGGGGGCCGAGGTTCACAGAACCGGCCGGGAAGGGGGCCTGATCGTGGAGACCGACGGAAGATCCTGCCGGGTCATCTCCTCGCTCAACCGACTGCCCGGAGAGGACGATGACTAAGAACTCGAAACTAAGCCGTCAGTCTCTCCTAATCCTCCTCCTTGCTCTCTTCTCCTCCTGCACCCCGCCGGGCCCGGAGGTCAAAAACGAGGGAATGCCGAACTGGTGCCGGGTCTACTTCACCCCCCGGGATCCGGTTGTAGAACGGATGATCTCTCTGATCGATAACGCCCGGGAGCGGGTCTGGGCGGCCTTCTACAGCTTCACTCTGGATGAGGTCGCGAGGGCCCTGCTGCGGGCCCAGGGGCGGGGGGTTGATGTCCGGGTGATCATGGACGACTCGTCCGCGCGTCCTTCGGACTCCCAATCGCATCTTCTCCGTAAACGGGGGCTGCTGAAGACCGACTTTGCCCCGTCCGATTTCATGCACAATAAGTTCATGGTTATCGATAGCTGCCTCACCTGGACCGGCTCCTATAACCCGGGGGAGACCGGAAGTTTCCGCGACAACAACAACGTTATCGTCATCTCGTCCGCCCGGGTAACGGCCAATTATGAGGATGAATTCCTGGAGATGTGGGAGGGACATTTTGGGAAGGACTCCCCCGGGCCCACCGAAGATCCGCGGATTAAGCTGGGTCATGTCACCGTCGAGACTTACTTCGCGCCTGAAGACCCCTGTGAGCGAAGGTTGATCGAGCTGATCAAGGGAGCCCGGAAGAGCATCCGGTTCGCCACCTTCGCCTTCACCCTGGAACCGGTGGCGGAAGCGCTCCTCGATCGTCACCTGGCCGGGGTGGATGTTAAGGGGGTGATGGAGCGCGGGCAGAACAGCCCCTGGTGCTGTTACCGGATCTTCGAAGACGGCGGTATCAACATCCGCTGGGACCAGAACCTTTACTACCTCCACCACAAGTTCTTCGTCATTGACGGCAAGATCGTGGTCACCGGCTCTTTCAATCCCACCAAGCACGCCGGCGCCGCCAACGATGAGAACATGCTGATCGTCCACCACCCCGCCGTGGCCCGCAAATACCTCCGGGAGTTTAACCGGCTCTGGGAAAGGAAGTGGGAATGAGGTCAGATCTTGCCTTCTCACCGCCTCCCCATGCGATTAGAAATGATTACTATTGTCAGCTGCCGCCCCTTATGATATTTTATTCATGGTTCTCGCTTTGCATGTATGATTGATCAGAGTGTATTAAAGGGAAAATTAAAAAACATGACAGGAGATAAATCTCCAAGGAGGTGCCGGATGAGAAAGTTTCTGATTGTCACAATTTTAGTAGCCGCGGCGATCCCGCTGGGTCTGCGGGCGGCTGATAATAACGATATCCGGGAAATGCTCTCGAGCTTCAAAGCTTGCCTGCGGGCGGACGACCACCAGAAGGCCGCCGGTTACCTCAGCCCGCGCTTCGTCAACGCTCTTAAAGCCGCCGGCGATAAAACTCAACCCCAGTCCGGACAGGGCTATGCCTTTCTTCAGGAGGATCCGGTCGAGTTCGTAAAAAGTGAACTGGACGGTACTTTCTTCGAGGACTTCGATATCGACTCGATCAAAAAAACAGGTAATATCGCCACCGCCGATTTAAAACTCAAGAACGGCAAGTTAGTGAAACTCTTCCTGGAAAAGGAAACCGGCGGCTGGAAGATCACCCCGGCACCCCCGGATGTCTTCCAGGAATCTATTAAGAAAGACCAGGTCCGGATTCATCAACTGGATGAGAAGCGGCACGCTATAGAGTGGAGACAGCATCTGGCGGACGATATCAACGCCGACCGATGGGACGACGGGTGGTACTGGAGCGAACGCTGATTTAACCCAGATTGGGCCATTGAATCAGAGGCCACCACGTACCGCGCAGATATAGCGTGAAGGAACAGTCTCGCCATAGATCTCCGCATGACCCTCGTTAAAAGCCACGGCCCAGGTACTCCCGCTATTACTACTGCGCGTAGTAGATGATCAATAATATGAGGATCTCGTACTGGAAAAGTAGGCGGTTTTTATTGCGGGATTGGAAACTCCTAAATCCAAAATAGAGAAGAGCTCTTTAAGATTAGGCAACCGCCAGTCTGTATAGCCAGCGAAGTTAAGATTGTTACAGAAGCTAATAGCGGAAAACCAATTAAGTGGTAGATTCCAATTACAACCCTTAGAATTAACGTCTGAAGCCTACATTAAACCGGTATTATGTTCGATGGCAACTACATCTCCCCCCATAGATACTGTCTGGAAATTAAACTCAGTATAAATTTTGATCTCAAATGAAAATTTATAGGGAGAATAACTGTGAAATTATTAAAAAAGATAACGGGGCATGGTTTTCACATGTGTTTATAAGCTACAGATGGAAAATAGTAATTTCGGCCCTGTGTCTTATGGTAATAACCGGCCTGGTATATCTCAATAGTTTTTCTGGTAAGTTCGTTTTTGACGATGAGTTTACCATCCTGCTCAATCCCCATATTAAAATGCTCTGGCCCTTATGGGCACCCATCTCTTTCCTCCCTCTAGGACCAATCATGAACATTACTCTGGCCATTAATTATGCTCTAAGTGGGTTTGACGTCTGGAGTTACCATGCGATAAACCTATCCATTCACATCTTAGCTGGACTGATACTATTTGGAATCGTGCGGAGGACATTGAACGGAAAGTACTTGGGAACCCGCTATGGAAAGGCGGCGCTCGGCCTGGCGATGGCCATAGCGTTGATCTGGTTAGTGCACCCACTTCAGACCGAAAGCGTTACCTACATCATTCAACGTTGTGAATCATTGATGGGGTTGTTCTATCTTCTGACTTTATATTTTGTAATCCGCGGTACAAATTCATCCTACAAACGTTGGTGGTATATAGCTGCCGTTTGTGTATGCGCGTTGGGCATGGCCACAAAAGAGGTTATGGTTACCGCCCCTCTTTTAGTGTTGCTCTACGACCGTATATTTCTTTCTCAATCATTCAGTCAAATATTCCGTCAGCGCTGGGGGCTTTATGCAGGTTTAGCATTAACCTGGGCTATATTATGGGTAATATTAGCCAATAAGCCCTATGAGCAATCGGCTGGATTTGCTTATAAAGGTATCTCACCGCCAACCTACGCTACAACTCAATTTGAAGTAATCACACACTATTTAAAACTATCGATCTGGCCATATCCGTTATGTTTGGATTATAAATGGCCTGTCGCTCAAACTATTGGCAAAGTACTTCCCTCGGCAATCTTTATCATAGGACTGTTCGCCGTAACGCTTTGGCTTCTCAGATATCGACCTGCATTAAGCTTTGCAGGATTATGGTTTTTCCTCATACTTGCTCCGACTTCTAGTATCATACCCCTTGCAGATCCTGCTTTCGAACATCGTATGTATCTTCCTCTAGCCGGGGTCGTGGTAGTGTTGGTGATAGCGGGATATGAAGTATTGTACTGTCTTTTTACTAAAAAAAAGGCGGTTCGGAAGATTATAGGGCTGGGCCTCATGGTATTAACAGTAGCTGTTCTGGGAACTCTCACCGTTAGGCGCAACCAGGATTACTTTTCTCCGGCCAAGATGTGGAGAGATGTTATAGGCAAGCGCCCCCATAACGATCGAGCATATGCTTGCCTAGGAATAGCTTTGTCTGCCCAGGGCAAAATCGGAGAAGCAATAAAATATTATACTAAAGCGCTACAATTCAAACCCAACAATGCTGATACACACTTTAATTTTGGGCTTGCTCTATTCAGACAAGGAAAGGTCAGCTTAGCAATAGAACATTATACCAAAGCGCTACTACTTAAACCAGATGATGCAGAGGGGCACAATAACCTGGGATTAGCCCTAGATGCCCAGGGCAAATATGATGATGCCATTAGCCAATACAAAAAAGCCTTACAGTTAAATCCCAATTTAGAGGAAGCCCGTTCCAACCTGATTAATGCTTTGGCTAATCAAGGAATGATCGATGAGGCAATAAGCTATTACAGCGAGTTGTTGAAATCTAATCCGGAGAATGAGAAAATCCATTACAATTTAGGTGTGGCCCTCGGGAAGATAGGAAGGTTAAAAGAAGGGATAGAGCATTATACTGAAGCTATAAGACTTAAGCCTGACTATGTTGATGCGCATATTAACTTAAGTAACGCTCTTTATGAAGAGGGGAAGATTAAAGAAGCGCTACATCATCTTAATCAAGCCCTAAGTATCAAGCCTGATTACGCTAAGGCTCATTACATTATGGGGCGGCTCCTATCGCGACAGGGTGAAGATGAGAAAGCCATTGAGCATCTCGAAACCGCTTTAAAATTGCAGCCGGACTTTAAACCAACTCGTCAAGAACTTTATTCACTCCGACAACGCCTCGACCTTAATAAATCGATAGAGTGATTTACTAAAATCACCGACTAACTCACATTTTAAGGGATCCTTTTTGTACTGCTTGTAAAATAGGACCCAAACTATTAGTCTATATAGAGACATAAAAGCAAACTTCTTCGGGAGAGAAGTATAATGACTAAAAACCTTTATATCGCATCCACGGAAGAGAAGAGCGGGAAGACAGCCGTCGTCCTGGGGTTGGCGGAGCTGGTGCTGAGTAACGCGGAGAACCCCGGATTCTTTCGTCCGATCATCAACGACGGACCGGGAGCGATCGATGATATCTCCTTGATCTCATCCCGCTTCAACCTGCAGGAACCGGTGGAGGAGATGTATACTTTCAGCCGGGCGAAGGTCGGAGAGCTCATCGCCCAGGACAGGACGGATGAAATCTGGGGAGGTGTCATCAAGACCTACCAGAAACTTTCGGAGAAGCATGACTTCATCCTCTGCGAAGGGACCGACTTCAGCGGCTCCAGCGCCGGCTTCGAGTTCGATATCAACGCCGAACTGGCTGATCTTTTGGGAAGTCCGGTACTGCTGGTAGCCAATGCTCATCGGAAGTCGGTCCGTGAAACTCTGCAATCGATTGAGATGGCCCACACCTCCCTGGCCGATAAAGGCTGCCGGGTAGTCTCGACGGTGATCAACCTGGCCACGCCGGAAACCCGGCGGGAGATCACCAAACGGCTCAAAGAGGCCGGGCGGAGCCGGGACGAGCTGATATACACCATCCCCTACGACCGGCTTCTCGCGGCGCCCACCCTGCAGGAGATCGCCGATAAACTGGGGGCGGAAGTTCTTTACGGAGGGAACCTCTACGAGGAACATGTCTACAATTACGTTGTAGCCGCCATGCAACTCCAGCATGTTCTTGAATACATTAAATTCGGGTCGCTGATAATTGTTCCCGGCGACCGGGTGGATGTCATCATCACCTGCCTGGCCGCGGTCAATTCCCGCACCATGCCGTACATCTCCGGAATCTTGCTGACCGGAGGATTCAAGCCGGAAGGCCAGGTCCGGAAGATGATCGAGGGATTTGAAGTGATAATACCTATCCTCAGCGTGGCGGAAGAGACCTTCCTGACGGCGAAGAAACTTGACCGCATCTCCTCCGGTATCTCACCCCGGGACGACCGAAAGATCACCCGGGCCTTGAGCCTCTTCGAAGAAAACGTAGACGGGGCGGAGCTGGGCGGCCGGCTCATCCATACCGAGGGCGCGACTATCTCCCCGAAGATGTTTGAGTACGGATTGCTTCAGAAAGCCCGGCAGGATAAACAAAGAATCGTCCTGCCGGAAGGTGAGGAAGAGAGAATTCTGCGGGCGGCGGAAGAGCTGATAAGCCGGAAGACCGCCGATATAACTCTGCTGGGGGAGAGGGAGACAATCCTGGCCAAGATCAGCCAGTTGGGGCTTGAGATGAAGGGCGTGGAGATTATCAATCCGGTCGATTCCCCTCAATTCGAAGATTATACCCGGACTTTCTTCGAGCTGAGAAAGCATAAGGGCATAACTCTGGAGGGAGCCCGGGATGACATGAGCGACCCGACCTACTTCGCCACCATGATGGTCTATAAAGGCAATGCCGACGGGATGGTCTCAGGAGCCGTACATACTACCGGCAACACCATTCGTCCGGCGCTGCAGATCATCAAGACCCGGCCCGGCTTCACGATCGTCTCCAGCGTCTTCTTCATGTGCCTCCAGCACCGGGTGCTGGTGTACGGAGACTGCGCGATCAACACCGATCCGGACGCAGCTCAACTGGCGGAGATCGCCATCAGCTCCGCAGCGACCGCGAGGACATTCGGGATCGAACCGCAGGTAGCCATGCTCTCTTACTCAACCGGGAAATCCGGAAAAGGCGCGGAGGTTGATAAGGTCCGCCAGGCGACCAAGATCGCACGCTCGATGGCGAAGGAGATGAAACTGGATTTACAGATCGAAGGACCAATCCAATATGACGCCGCCGTCGATCCCGGGGTGGCCAAGACCAAACTGCCGGGGAGCAAGATGGCCGGTCACGCTACCGTCCTGATCTTCCCGGACTTAGACACCGGGAACATCACCTATAAGGCAGTCCAGAGGTCGGCTCACGCCCTGGCCATTGGACCGGTTCTCCAGGGGTTGAAGAAGCCGGTCAACGATCTCAGCCGGGGCTGCACGATCCCGGACATCATCAACACCGTGGCCATAACCGCGATTCAGGCTCAAGCGGGGAAGGAACCGACGGGTTAAAATGGAAGAGGCGGATTTTATATCTCTTCATCTTGAGACCCCGTTTCCGAAGGCGGTTCTGGCATTAGGGGGAGAGCAGAAGGGCCGGTTCTGCCTGGCCCGGGGCGACAATATCCTGATCAGCCCCGACTTCGGCGATCTCAAATACATCGATAACCTCCGGCCTTACCGAACCGCCCTGGAGAAGACAATCCGGGAGGAGAAGTTCACCCCCCGGATCGTGGCCCATGACCTTCATCCCGGCTACTCAACCACCAGGCTGGCGCGTGATCTCTCCGTTACTCTGCGTCCTTCCCCGGTCCAACGGCCGGTCCAACATCACCATGCTCACCTGGCTTCCGTCATGGCTGAGCGAGCGAGGAACGACCCGGTTATCGGGATCATCTGGGATGGAACCGGATACGGGGAGGACGGGGCGGTCTGGGGAGGTGAGTTTATGATCGGGGGGATAAGAGCTTTCCGGAGGGCGGCTCACCTGGAGTACGTCCCCCTGCCCGGCGGAGACAAAGCGATCGAGGAGCCATGGCGAATGGCGGTCGCTTATCTCCATCATTATTGGAAAAAGGATTTTCCGCGGAGACGGCTACCTTTTGTAAACCGGTTGAACCGGGAAGAGATCCCAATCCTCATCTCCATGATCGAGCGGGGAATAAACTCTCCGCTCACCTCCAGCATGGGGCGTCTCTTCGACGCGGTCTCCGCGTTGCTCGGCCTGGCATGGAAGAACAACCAGCCGGCCGAGGCCGCGATCGCGCTGGAGAAAGCCGCCGGGAACGGAAAGGAAAAATCTTATCCATTTAAATTGGATCGGGGTAAAAAACCGTATATAATTCAACTTGAACCGGTACTCTCCGGGGTACTCGAAGACATCAAGAATAAAACCCCCCGGGAGATCGTCGCGGCCAGGTTTCATAACACGGTCATCGTTATCGGGGCCGAAGTCGCCGGGAGGTTAGCCGGAGAGACGGGCCGGCGGGAGGTGATTTTAAGCGGGGGAGTCTTCCGGAACCGGATCGTTCGGGACGGCCTGGCGGCGGCGCTTGAAGCCGGGGGATTGAAACCGATCCTGCCGGAGAGGATCCCCGTTGATGACGGCAACATTGCTTTAGGCCAGGCTGTGGTGGCCAGAGGCGCAAATTAAATCAAGTAGGTATATTTGTTAATTATTTAGTTTCCGGAGAAAAAATTATGTGCTTGGCGGTACCGATGAAAATAATCGCGGTTGAGGGGGAGAAGGCCCGGGTCTCTCTCGGAGGCCTCGCGCAAGAGATCGATGTCCGGTTCCTCTCCAACCCGCGTCCAGGCGAATACGTGATCGTCCATGCTGGCTTCGCGATCGAGAGACTTGATCCAGGGGAAGCGGAGAAGACGCTGGCCCTCTTCCGAGAGATGGAGCTGCTTGATAAAGCTAACGGATAATGATGAAATTTATCAGTGAGTTCCGGGATCCCGCCCGGGCACGGGCTCTGGCCGGGGAGATCAAAAAGTTGGCTGGTGGCCGGTGGTTCAACCTGATGGAGATCTGCGGCACCCACACCGTCTCCATCTTTCGTTCGGGCTTGAAGAGCCTCCTCCCCCCCACCATCCGACTTCTCTCGGGGCCGGGATGTCCGGTCTGCGTGACCCCGCAGCGGACCATCGACTCCATTATCGCCCGGGCCCGGAAGCCGTCGACAATCATCGCCACTTTCGGGGACATGCTGAACGTCCCCGGGACCACTTCATCCCTGCGGGAGGAGAAAGCCCGGGGGGCCGATATCCGATTGATCTACTCCCCCTTGGAGTGTTTGACCGTCGCCCGGGCCAATCCGGAGAAACAGGTTGTCTTCCTGGCCATCGGCTTCGAGACCACCATCCCTTCCGCGGCCGCCACCTTGCTTTCGGCCGGCAGATCGGGGTTGAGCAACTTCTTTCTGGTTCCGGCCGGAAGACTAATCCCTCCGGCCATGGAGTTCCTGCTCGCCGGTGAGGAGACCCGGATCGACGGCTTCCTCTGTCCCGGGCACGTCAGCGTCATCATCGGGACCGAACCCTACCGGGAGATCGCGGAGAGGTTCGGCATTCCCTGCGTGATTGCCGGTTTTGAGGCGCTCGATATCCTGGCGGCGATCCGGGAACTGCTCCTCATGATCGATGAAGGAAAGGCGGGGGTGAGGAACCTCTATCCCCGGGCAGTCCGGGAGGAAGGAAACCCGAGAGCCCGGAAGATAATGGCGGAGGTCTTCGAGGTCGCAGACGCGGAGTGGAGGGGCCTGGGAACGATCCCGCGGAGCGGATTCATACTCCGCCCGGAGTTTGTGGGGTATGACATCGACCTGGTTCAACCGGTAGAGATCCCCCCGGCTGAAGAAAACCCCCTCTGCATCTGCGGCCAAATTCTCCGGGGAACGGCGGAGCCGGATGACTGCCCCGCCTTTCGAACCGCCTGCGCCCCCTCCCACCCTCTCGGCCCCTGCATGGTCTCCTCGGAAGGGACCTGCGCCGCCTGGTACCAGTATGGCGGAGATTCCGTAATCAGTAATCGGTAATCAGTCCCCATTCCCCATTCCCCATTCCCCAATAATCAGTAGCGCGACGGCTTCCGGTATGATATTATTATTTGAATGGAGCTTAAGAATAAAATCACACTCGAGCATGGGAGCGGGAGCCGGGAGGCCCGGGAACTGATCAGTAACCTCCTCCTCCCAGGTTTTAAGAACCGATACCTCGCTCCTCTGGCCGACGCCGCTTCTTTTAAATCGCCGGGCGACAGACTCGCTTTTACCACCGACTCCTTCGTCGTCTCGCCCCTCTTCTTCCCCGGAGGCGACATCGGCAAGCTTGCCGTCTGCGGAACTGTCAACGATCTCGCGGTCGCGGGGGCGAGACCGATCTATCTCTCCTGCTCTTTCATCATTGAAGAGAATCTGGACTTAAGCGTCTTTAAACAGATCGTTCACTCTATTGGGCAATGGGCAAAAAAAGCCGGAGTATTAATCGTCACCGGGGATACCAAGGTCGTGGAGGCAGGGAACGCCGACAAGCTCTATATCAATACCGCCGGGATCGGGACGGTCCCGGACGGCCTCGCTTTCTCTCCGGAACGCGTCCGGACCGGAGATGCCGTCATTATCAGCGGCACGATCGCCGAGCACGGCCTGGCTGTCCTGGCCGCCCGGGAAGAGCTGGATATCAGCCCCCAGCTGAAGAGCGACTGCGCTCCCCTGAACGGCCTCACAGAGGCGATGCTGAAGAGCGGGGCTGATATAAAGATGATGCGTGACCCGACCCGGGGGGGGCTCGCGGCAGTATTGAATGAACTGGCGGAGGGGAGAAACTGGGGGATCGAACTTCTCGAATCAAGGCTCCCGGTTCACGCCAGGGTAAAAGCGGCCCTGGAGATCCTCGGTCTCGATCCGCTCTCCCTGGCCAGCGAGGGGAAGCTCTGCGCGATCGTCGGGGAGAAGGACGCGGAGAGGTTGGTTGGGGTTATGAAAAGAGAGCCGGCCGGGAAACGCGCCCGGATCATCGGCCGGGTCGTCCGTGAGCCCCGGTCCATGGTAATACTGGAGACAGAGGCCGGCGGAAGACGGATTGTGGACTGGCCCCGGGGCGCTCCCATCCCCCGGATTTGCTGAATTATTGTAACTACTCAGGTTGTCAGGTTCAAGGTTCACGGTTTGTTGCCTTGCGCAGTTCATATGTCTTGAGATAGTTGATGAATCCACGAACGGCAGTCCCGCCACGCGGGATTCGTCTGGCCTGCTCGTAAACATCTTTGAATTCATTGGGCGAACGGTACACTTTCCTGAACCGTGAACCCCTGAACCTGAGTAGTTACGAATTATTATGAATATATCCACGACATCCGGTAAAGACATCGGCTTCACCTGGAACACGGGCCGTTTTTACCCCCATCTAATCGGGTGGGCGGTCGTCATCTCTCTCTTCCTCCACGTTATTATTATCTTAAGCTTGAAGAAGATACCTATCTTCTCGCCGGGGGTGATCCTGATTCCTTCTTACGAAAGGTCGGTCCACCTGAAGTTCGTCGACTCCCCGCAACGGATCGAGGAGGTTGGGGAAGAACCGGAGACCGATCTCATCTCCGACCAGACCAGCCGCGCCCAGGATGTCATCCCCGACAAGGCCGACCGGACCGATTCCCCCCGTTCGGTGGGGACGATAAAAGAGAAGAGCATCCGCAAAATGCCGGCGGGAAGACCCGGGGCGCTTGAGGCGCCGCAGCAGCCAAAAAAAGAACCGGACGGCAAAGTTACCTCATCCGGGGAGACCCAGGTCGGAAAAACCGGGGCGAGTAAGGAAAGTGAACCGGATCGGATTGCGATGCGGCCGGGAGAAGAAAGCCCGATTTCGGCGCGCGGGGAGGATAAGTTCTTCTCTCCGGAAGCGGAGAGCCCCGAGGGGAAGACCTGGATATTGAAACAGGTCGCCTATAATACCCGCTCTACCGCCGTCGGCAAATACCTGGCCCGGATGAAACCGCGGATTGTCAATCTCTGGCATTTCAACATTATGAACAATACTTTTTACGTTCGGTCCAGTGAGACCCATATCCTCTTCGAGATCATGCCGGATGGGGCGGTGGGGAAGCTGGTGGTCAACGAGCACGACGGTCCGGACATAGAGATGCGCTACAGCTTGAACGCGATTGAACAGGCCCAGCCATTCGAACCGCTTAACCAGGAGATTTTGGAGTATATAAGAGACAATGGCCTCTGGTTGGAGTTCAACTTTCTCTATCACTGAATTATGTTCTTTTGCGAATTACTGATTGCTGCTATAAGATATCAAGATGTTATAAACCGGGAGATTTTAAGAGGTTTTGAGTTATGGTACAGTTATTGATTCGCGGCGGATACACAATGATACCGATCTTTCTCTGCTCGGTTATCTCCCTGGCGGTGATCATCGAGCGGGGCTTCAGTCTCCGAACGGCCAGGATCCTTCCCCGGTGGTTGGTTGGGTTACTGAGCCGGTCCGATCAAGCGATCGACGGACAGACGGAGAGAATTGAAAGAGACGACAGTGCCCTGGCCCGGGTGCTCTCCGTAGGCTTCCGGAACCGGAACCTGGGCTTGGAGAAGAACTATGAGATCCTTCAGGTGGCCGAGAAACAGGCCGCGAACCGGATGGAGCGGGGGCTGGTCTTGCTGGAGATTGTGGCCGTTATCTCCCCCCTGCTCGGCCTGCTGGGCACGGTTATCGGGATGGTACAGGTCTTCGATGTGATCTCCCAGATCGGGGCCGGTCACGCCCAGGCCCTCTCCAGCGGTATCTCCCAGGCTCTGATCTCGACCATCGCCGGACTGGTGGTGGCGATACCGGCCCTGATCGCTTACAGCGTCTATACCCGCAAAGTAGACAATCTCCTCCTGGAGATCGAGAAGGCGGTGGGGATATTCCTCCTCCGCCTCTACTCGCAAAACAATCAGGTTGAAGCCCGATGAGGCGAGAACGGAAGAGAAGTAAAATCGTTATCAATATCACTTCCCTGATTGACGTTATCTTCCTGCTCCTGATATTCTTCCTGGTGACGTCCACCTTCTCGGAACAACCGGCATTGAAGATCGATCTCCCCCGGGCCACCACTTCCGGCAGCGGGCATACGGAAGATCTGGTCCTGGCCGTCACCCGGAAGGGAAACCTCTACCTCGATCAGAAGCCGGTCGCCCGGGGCGACCTTTTAGGGCTCCTGGCGGAGGCGGCAAGGCGGAAGTCGGAGCCCTCACTGGTCTTGAAGGCCGACCGGGAAGTCTCCTACGGCTTGATAGTAGAGTTGATGGATATCTCCCGTCGGGCCGGCCTGGAGAAGATTCTGGCTCTGACCGAGGGAAGTGCCGATACCCGAAGAGGGCCCGGAATCGAGGATCTCCTCCGGAAAGACCATGAGATCCCGGAGGAGACTGAATAAAATCACACCGCAAGAATTGAACCGCAGAGACCACCGGCAACGGCGGCGGTCTCTGCGGTTCAAATAAGTTGCGAAGCTAAGTTCTGTTTTAAAACCCCAATATTTAACCATCATGTACCGGATAACCGAATCAAGACGTTTGACCCCTGAGGCGGTGCTTCTGAAGATTGAAGCGCCCCGGATCGCCCGAAAGAGAAAAGCCGGCCAGTTTGTTATCATCCGGGTCGATGAGACCGGTGAACGCTTCCCCTTGACTATCGTGGATTCCGATCCCTCGACGGGAACCATCACCCTGGTGGTACAGGAAGTCGGAACCAGCACGAAGAAGCTGGGGCGGCGGCGCACGGGGGAATCGATCCTGGATCTGACCGGGCCTCTGGGCCATCCCACCGGGGTGAAAAAATGGGGGCGGGTGGCCTGCGTGGCCGGTGGAATCGGGGTGGCGGAAGTTCTCCCGGTGATTAAAGCCATCCGGGGCGCAGGCAACATAGCCCTGGCCATCATCGGGGCCCGCACCCAGGATCTAATCATCCTGGAGGATGAGATGCGCGAAGCCGCCTCCGAACTGTACATCACCACTGATGACGGGAGTTACGGACGCCGTGGACTGGTGACCGACGTCCTCTGCGATTTGATTAATAACGGCTCCATCCCTGACCGGGTCTTCGCGATCGGACCCGTCCCCATGATGCGAGCGGTCACCGCGTTGACTCGACCATACAATATCCCCACCATAGTATCACTCAATGCCCTGATGGTGGATGGGACCGGGATGTGCGGCTGCTGCCGGGTTAGCGTCGGAGGAGAGACAAAATTCACCTGTGTGGACGGGCCGGACTTCGACGCCCATCAGGTCGATTTCGAGGAACTGGTCCAGCGGCAAAAGATATACCTGCCCCAGGAGAAAGAATCACTGCAAAGATACGAAGGATTTTAACCTCCATGCAAATACCGCGGCAACATATGGCTGAACAAGAGCCTTCCGAGAGGATCCGCAACTTCAACGAGGTCCCCTTCGGCTACACCCCCGAGCAGGCTAAAAAGGAAGCGGAACGCTGTCTTCAGTGCAAGAATGCCCCTTGCCGGGACGGTTGCCCGGTGGAAGTGGATATCCCCGCCTTCATAGAGTTGATTAAGAAAGGAGATTTCAGCGGCGCGGCCCGGAAATTGAAGGAGACCAACTCCCTCCCCGCCATCTGCGGAAGGGTCTGTCCCCAGGAAGACCAGTGTGAAAAGGTCTGCGTTCTGGGAAAGAAAGGGGAACCGGTAGCGATCGGAACGCTGGAGAGGTTCGCCGCCGACTGGGAACTGAAGCACCACCCGGGTTCCCCATCCCCTTCTTCTTCCCGCGGCGCCCGGGTAGCGGTGATCGGGGCCGGACCGGCGGGTTTAACCTGCGCCGCCGACCTGGCCCGAATGGGATATCGGGTCACCATCTTTGAAGCCCTGCACCAGCCGGGAGGAGTCCTTACCTATGGCATACCCGAGTTTCGCCTGCCCAAGGAGATCGTAAAACGAGAGGTTGAGAACGTCCGGAAGATGGGTGTGGAACTTAAAGAGGATCAGGTAGTCGGCTGTACAATTTCTCCGGAAGAACTCTTCCGGGACGGGTTCCGGGCAATTTTCATTGGAACCGGGGCGGGGCTCCCCCGGTTTATGAAGATTCCGGGAGAGAACCTGAACGGGGTCTACTCAGCTAACGAGTATCTGACCCGGGTCAATCTGATGAAGGCTTATCTCTTTCCTCAATACGACACCCCGGTCATTCGGGGAAAGAAGGTCTTTGTCATCGGGGGGGGTAACGTCGCCATGGATTCCGCTCGGACCGCCCTGAGACTCGGCGCAAAAGAGGTGCGGATTATTTACCGTCGGACCCGGAAGGAAGCTCCGGCCCGGAGAGAAGAGATCCATCACGCCGAGGAGGAGGGAGTAGTCTTCAAGTTTCTCACTCTCCCGGTCCGATACCGCGGCGATGAGAAGGGATGGATAACCGGGATGGAGTGTCTGAAGATGAAACTGGGGGAGCCCGATGAATCGGGAAGGAGACGACCCATCCCGATCGAAGGATCGGAATTTTCAATCGAGTGCGACCTGGTAGTGGTCGCGATCGGGAACGATCCCAACCCTCTCCTCCCCCGGGCCGTTCCGGGACTGAAAATGGGGAGGAAGGGCACCATTGAGATCGATCCCGCGACCGGGCAGACCTCGATGAAAGGTATCTTCGCCGGGGGAGATATCGCTACCGGAGCCGCCACCGTGATCGAGGCGATGGGGGCTGGAAAAGCAGCGGCAAGGGGGATTAACATTTACTTGAAGCTTTCAGGCTAATTTAACGGCCGTCCCGTAAGCACAGACCTCAAAGGCATGGATGGAGATAACGTTCACGTCGAAGTGAACATTGATTACAGCGTCCGCTCCATAGCCTTCGGCATGTGTGATCATCCGGGTCAGGGCGGTATCCCGAAGCTCGGTTAGAAGGGAAGAGTACTCTTCCAATTCATTCCTCTCGGGGGCGGATCGATCGTCCTTCTGTCTCTGCCTCATCTCCTCCTCCGGTACCAGCCCGACTTCTTCGCCGGTGATGATCCGGGGAGCCAATGAGATGGTGGAGGCCATCGCCTTCTTGATGCTCTTCATGAAAGGCTCACTCACCGGCTTGGTTCCGACTACGTTACCCCGGACAATGCCAAGAACCCTGGCAATCTTCTTCTCGGGAACTTTGTCAATATTGGTAATAATCATCTTCTACCTCCATTTTTTTATCATGAATCTCTTTTCTAGTAAGGTCAAGCGACTTAATCTTCTCTACCTGTCGGTCACCGATAACCAACGCCGCCCGGAAGGTTCCGGTCTGAGAGGTGGTTACTCTGACGATGACCGATCTCAATCGGATTCTATCCCCGCGCCAGAGTTCTCCCCGTAATGCTCCATTGTATATGATCAGATCCAGATCCTCCTCCGGCCGGCCATCTTCCCGTTTTAGATCCGTCAAGCCGACAATGGCCGGGAGATAGAGGTTGTGAATATCATCGCTGACGGTCGCCTCCAGAGCAACCCCCTCTTCCTCCGCTTCCATTTCACATTGAAGTAATGGGATATATTCCGGAGCGGAGTATCGAAAAAAGGGACAGATCAATGTTCCGGCGTAATAAAAACGGAGTGGCCATTCCTTGCCCAGTTCAAAGACCCGGGCTTCCGGATGGATCGCCCGGTAACTCCTGATCGTCCGCGCGACCCCGGCATTCTCCTCCGGAGTACCGATAAAGACCAAGTCGATGTCATCCTCCACTTTCCCATATGCCAGCGATCCGGTTACTCCGGTCTGTTCCGGATTCCAGTTAAGAAGGCGGCAGGTCTTCCGTACCGCTGTATCTATCCATTCATGCTCTTTGCGGAGTTCCTTCATCGAATGCCGGGCATCAAAGTATCCGATAAAATCCGAGAGCGGGAACCGGACAAAGTTGCGGGCAAAGACCGGTTTTACTCCCTGTCGGCCCCGCAGTCCCGGGTCTACTTTAAACTGGTTCTCAACCTGCTGCTCCGGCGAGATGATGGCCAGTTCCCCATCAACGATGACGCGATGGGTCCAGCCGTACTCCCGTCCGAATATATCGATATGGCCGCCGGGGAGGGGATACTTGATGATCATCCCCCAGAAAGCGCCCGGGGGATGGCAATACCCTTCCGCAAAGACAAAACTTCCGTCCTTCCGGAGAAAATAAGTGCTGTCCATTACCGGTCCCTCATATTCGGAGATGGGAACCAGGAACCGCTCCATTACTTCATCAAACCGATCTTTCACTTCTATAATCCTTTCCAGAGGTAACTACTCAGGTTGTCAGGTTCAAGGTTCACGGTTCACGGTTTGTTGTCTTGCGCACTTCATATGTCTTGAGATAGTTGATGAATCCACGAACGGCCGCACGTGTTCGTCTGACTTGCTCGTAAACTACTTTGAATTCGTTGGGCAAACGGTACACTTTCCGAGTCAATTCGCGTGCCAATTGCCAAACCTCAATATCTTCAAACCGTTCAATCTTCATCACTCTCTAACCGTGAACCCTTGAACCGTGAACCCCTGAACTTGAATAGTTACTTCCAGAGGCTGATTCACCTGAATTATTCGAGCCCAAATAATCGAGATAATCACAGTACATTATCTAATCTACATTGGATAATCAATATCAAAACTCCGTGCCCTATACGCCGGTCCATATTTATCATCTGAAAAACTTGTTTTACCCGATCAAATATGTAATAGTTACCGACTATGAAAAAACGGGTGATATCCATTACCGGCCTACTCGTCATCATCTGGCTGGCTTTTCCTTTTCCTTCCCATGCCTATATCGGGCCCGGGGCCGGCTTCGCCTTTTTAAGCTCCTTTATCTTTATTATCGGGGCGCTCCTCTTTGCTTTCCTGCTCATACTCACACTCCCTTTCCGGCTGCTGATCAAGACTCTAAAGCGAAAAAAGAAACACGCGCCGGCGGAGATCTCCCGGTTGATAATTGTCGGTCTGGACGGCCTCGATCCCGAGCTGGCGGAAGGATTCATAGCTGAAGGGAAACTACCCAACCTGAAGGCCCTGAAAGAAGAGGGCAATTTCTCTCCCCTGAAGACCACCAATCCGCCGATCTCCCCGGTCGCCTGGTCATCCTTCATGACCGGAACAAATCCGGGCAAGCACAACATCTTCGACTTTCTCCGGAGGGATCCGAAGACCTATCTCCCGGCTCTCTCCTCGGCCGAGATCAATACTACCAGCCGAACCATCCGACTGGGAAAGATTAAAATCCCGGTCGGGAAACCCGTGGTCAAGATGCTTCGTAAGAGCGTCCCCTTCTGGAAGATTCTGGGGGACCATGGAATCTTCAGCATCGTGCTCAAGGTGCCGATCACCTTTCCTCCGGAAAAATTCAAAGGGCTTCTCCTCTCCGGCCTCTGCACGCCGGACCTGAAAGGTTCTCAGGGAACATTCACCTATTACACCACCGGCAAACCGACCGGGGAGGAACTGACCTCCGGTTATCGGGTTCAGCTGGAAGGGGTGGGGCCGGTCTACTCCACCATGATCTCCGGGCCGGCCGATCCCTCCCGGACCGGCAAGGACCTGACCCTCCCGCTCCGGATTACGGCCGATCCGGAAGGAAAGAGCGCCGAACTTGAGATCGGTCCCGAAAAGATCATTGTCGTCCAGGGAGTAATATCTCCCTGGGTCTCTCTGACCTTCAAGGCGGGAGCCCGGACCCGGATTAAGGGAATCGCTCAATTCTTTTTAAAGAGTACCTTTCCAGAGTTCGAGCTCTATCTCTCCCCCGTTCAGATCGATCCGGAAAAGCCCGCGCTTCCCGTCTCGCATCCCCTGATCTACTCAATCTATTTAAGCAAGCTCTTCGACCGGTTCGCCACCCTGGGCCTTCCCCAGGATACCTGGGCGCTCAATGAGAGGGTCCTGACCGACGACGGTTTTCTTCAGCAGACCTATGGAGTGCATGAGAAATTGGAGGAGATATTCTTTCATAGTCTCTCCCAGCTGAAACGGGGGCTGCTCTGCTGTGTTTTCGATACCACCGATGTGATTCAGCATGAGTTCTGGCGTTACCTGGAAAAAGACCATCCGGCCCTGAAGAATAGTGAAACCCCCAAGCCAAAAGTCATCGAGGAACTCTATTGCCGGATGGACGAACTGATCGGCCGGGTCCGGGCACAATTAAAGGATCGCGACCTGTTACTAATTGTATCCGACCATGGATTCAAACTCTTCCGCCGCGGGGTAAATGTCAACACCTGGCTCTTCTTAAACGGTTATCTATTTCTCAAGGACGGCAAGACCACTTCCGGGGATTGGTTCCGGGATGTCGACTGGTCCAAGACCCGGGCCTACGCCTTCGGCCTCTCCGGCATCTACCTGAACATCCGGGGGAGAGAGAAGAATGGCATTGTCGACCGGCGCGAGGCTCCGGAACTGAAGAGGGAACTGATCGAGAAGCTTTCCGGCCTGCGGGACGAGGGGGAAGGAGGAAGAAAGGCGATCACCACTCTCTATGATACCTCCATTATCTATACGGGCCCTTATATAGAGAACGCGCCCGATCTGATCATTGGGTTCTATCCCGGTTGGCGGCATTCCTGGGAATCGGTCTCGGGGAAGGTTGAGGCTGAGGTCTTCATCGACAACGAGAAAGCCTGGTCCGCCGATCACTGCATCGATCACCGGTATGTTCCCGGGGTCTTCTTCTCAAGCCGGAAGGTCCGGAGCAAGTCGCCCTCCATCCAGGACATCGCTCCTACCGCGCTGCATCTCTTCGGGATAAAGCCTCCGGAGTATATGGATGGAAGGGTACTTGAATTTACAAATAAAGTATAACGATCGAACACCCAACTTCGAACTTCGAACGCCTGAAGTCAAAGTAGATGGACAGGTCAACGCCACTATCGCTTATAACAATGACGAAACACACAAAAAATTCGGTTAAGATTATACTCTCATTGTTAAGCTTATTTCTTCTCCTTTCCTGCTCCAGAACAGGAGAAAAGAAGAAGTTGATCATTCTGGCGTTTGACGGAATGGACCCCCGGATCGTCCGGGAGATGTTCGAGAAAGGGAAGCTGCCTCATTTCCAGAAGCTGGCGAAGATAGGCGACTTCAAAAATCTCTGGTCCAGCATCCCTCCCCAGAGCCCGGTCGCCTGGTCTAACTTCATCACCGGGAAGAACCCGGGCGGACACTCCATCTTCGACTTCATCCACCGGGACCCCAAGACTTATCTCCCCTACCTCTCCTTAGCGGAGACCATTCCTCCCCAAACAACGATCAAACCCGGCTCCTACGTCTTCCCTCTCTCCCAGGGCCAGGTGATCCTCAAGCGGGAAGGCGCCGCCTTTTGGGAGTACCTCAACAAGAACGGAATCCCGGCGGTTATCTTCAAGGTCCCTTCCAACTATCCCCCGGTTGAGGCCGGGGTGGGGAGCGTCTCCGGGATGGGGACCCCGGATCTCTTCGGAAGTTATGGGACCTATCAGTACTTTACCAACGATCAGGAAGATATTCCAGAAGATTATTCGGGCGCCCGCCTCACCCTGGTAGATGTAATGGACGGGACGGTCCGGGAGAATATCGAGGGACCACCCAATACTTTTCTCCAGGACGCTCCAACAATGAAGTTGCCGTTCACCGCCTGGATCGATCCGGAGAACCCGGTTATCCAGATCGATCTCCCCGATCAAAAGATTATCCTGAACCAGGGCGAGTGGAGTGACTGGATCGTATTCACCTTTAAGCCTCTTCCTTTCCTCCCCGCGATGTCCGGCATCGGCCGGTTTTACGCCAAAGAAATCCATCCCTACTTCAAGCTCTATCTGACCCCGATCAACATCAACCCGAAAGATCCAATCCTCCCGATCGACTGGCCGGAGGGTTATGCCCGGGAGGTGGCCGATAATGCCGGCTACTTTTACACCCAGGGGATGCCCGAGGATACCAAGGCTCTGACCAACAACACCTTCACCACCAAAGAGTTTTATGTTCAGTCCCAGATGGTATTAAAAGAACGAAACCGGCTCTTCGACTATCTCTTCAGCCGGTTTAAAGAGGGGCTCTTCTTCTTCTATTACTCCAGCACCGATCTGGGCAGCCATATCTTCTGGCACCTGAGAGACAAGAAACACCCGGCTTACGACCCGAAAATGCGCGGAGAACTAGGCGATGTCATCGAGGAGATTTATGAGGAGATGGACCAGACCGTTGCCAAGGTGTTGGATCGTCTCGATAACAACACCACTTTTATCATCATGTCCGATCACGGTTTCTCGCCCCTATATAAAAATTTCCACCTCAACACCTGGCTGGAGCGGAACGGATATCTTGTTCTTAACTACGGGAAGCAGACAGGGTCGCTGCTTTCGGGCGATATCAACTGGTCCCAGACCCGAGCTTACGCGCTCGGCCTGAACGCACTTTATATTAACCTGCGAGGGCGGGAAGGAAAAGGCATCGTCTCCCCCGGGGCGGAGAGAGATCGCCTGGTAAAGGAATTGGCCGCTAAATTGACGGCGATCAGCGATCCGGAGAACGGGGCGTCGGTTATTAAGCGCGCCCATCGCCGAGAAGATGTCTACACCGGACCCTTCCTGAACCAGGCGCCCGACCTGATTATAGGCTATGACTGGGGGTACCGGACGTCCTGGGAGAGCGCCCTGGGAGATATTAGCGACGGGGACTTGATCACGGTCAGCATGGAGAAGTGGAGCGGGGATCACTGCGGCGCTACTGAGATCGTCCCCGGAATTCTCTTCGCCAATAAAAAGATCCTGATGGAGAGACCCCATCTCTATGATCTGCCACCTTCCATACTGGCGCAGTTCGGGATCGCCCAGCCCGATGACATGATCGGAGTCGACTTCTTCTCTCCCGCGGTGCCGTTTTCCTCAAAAGCGACGTCTATCGAAGAGCGGGAGCAACTAAAAACACTGGATTATATTTAGTAACTACTCAGGTTCAGGGGTTCAGAGGTTCACGGTTCAGGGGTTCATGGTTTAAGGTTATAGAGTGATGAAGATTGAACGGTTTGAAGATATTGAAGCGCGCAAGGCAACAAACCGTGAACCTTGAACCTGACAACCTGAGTAGTTACTAATATTTTTACGAGGAGAGGATATAGCTATGACTAAGAAGATTAAAATTGAGAACGACCTTTATAACCGGCTCCGGAAGGGCGCGGAGGCGGGGGGATATTCCGGCACTGACGAGTTTATCATTCATATATTGGAAAAAAGTATGGCCGATTTTGAGAAAAGCGCCGACGAGGAGTCGGTCAAGGAGAGGCTGACGGGACTGGGTTATCTGGGATAAAGGCGGCGAGAGAAGAAGTAGTTTATAGATAGAATGGTGAGTAAATGGTTTTTATATTCGACAAGATAACGCTGGTCGTAAGCTTAATTCTCTATCCCTTCCGGGACCTCCCACCCCTGATCGGGATCGCTATTATCTCTCTCGGCACCGCCGTCTTCGCCCTTCTGGTCTATAAGAACTTTTCTAATCAGGCCGCGATCAAGCTCAGGAAAAAAAGGATCTTCGGGCATTTCTTCGGGATCTACCTCTTCCGGGACGATCTCGGATCGATCATCCGCGAACTCGGGAGGGTCCTGACCAGCATCTTTCGGTACCTGGCCTATGTTCTTCCTCCTCTCCTGATAATTATTGTCCCGGTGCTGCTTCTCTGCGTCCAGATGCAGCTCCGCTACGGTCATTGGAACCTGAGACCGGGAGATGAAGTCAATGTCTCGCTCAAACTTGCGCCGGAGGTGAAGATCCTCCAATCTAAGATCAAGCTTCAGGTACCCCCGGGATTATCCATCCAGACTCCGCCCTTAAGAATTAAGGTTCGGCAGGAAGTGGACTGGAGAATAGCAGTCCAAAAGTTCGGCGACCATACTTTGACCTTCACAGTGGATGATACCATTCTCACCAAGAATCTAATGGCCCGTGATCGAATCGGACGGATCTATCCGGCAACCGAACGGGGCTCATTTTTTTCTATCATTGCCAATCCCGGTGAGAAGACCATCCCGGATAACAGCCCCATTCTCTCCGCCCGGATCGACTATCCTACCCGGAAGATAAATCTTCTGGGGTTACACCTCCACTGGGCCATTGTCTTTCTGATCCTGGCCCTCTTATTCGGCCTGATCTTGAAAAAACCGCTCCGGGTCAATCTTTAAATTTTTCCCGAGGAAAAATTTAAGTTTAAGAGAGTTTTAATTCTCGCTACCACGCGATCCACCGCTTCCCGGGTCTCTCCCTCCCCTCTGATGACCAAGTCGGATAAGGCCCTGGTGGGCTCGACCAGCTTTTTGTGAGCCGGGAGAACGGTGGCGAAGTACTGCCTGAGGACCGACTCCGGCGATCGTCTCCGCTCAGCCCGGTCTCTCTTGATCCGTCGGGCCAGACGAAGATCGTCATCGACATCGATATAAACCTTCAGGTCCAGCAGCCGAAGGAGGCGTTCCGACGCGAAGATGAGGATGCCTTCCACCAAAATAACGGGGAGAGGGTTAAACACCTCCGTCTGGGAGGAGCGGGTATGCCGGTGGAAGTCATAAACGGGAACTTCCACGGAGAGACCCGCTTTGAGTTGTCGCAGATGCCGCCCCAGGAGGGGCAGATCCAACATCGATAACGAATCGAAGTTCTGCCGCTGTCGTTCCTCGAAGGGGAGATGGTCAAGCGGCTTATAATAGCGGTCGCAGGTGAGAATCTCCGATCTAACCGGCAGAAGGCGCGCCCGCACTTTCTTGGCCAGCGTAGTCTTCCCGGCGCAACTCCCCCCGCCCAGACCAATCAACCGGCTCCCCCGCGCTCTTTTATTCCCACCCCTATTCATCAATACAACCTTGCTGGTGGCCTTCTTGATAGTATTTAACAAGAATAATCAGTGTTATGCAGCGATCTGTTCAAACGCGGGGAAGAAGGAAATGCAGAATTATACCAACCGATAAGACTTAAACCTAAATTGAGCGATTCTATGCGGCGAACTGCACCAATCTTATGGGCTGCAACCATCAGTCAGCAAACCATTCTCCCAATATAGTATACATGATATGGCTCAGGTATAAACAGGGCAACCAAAATGAAAAGAAGGAATGAAAAGCGTCGACTGATGGTCAGCAGTAATTGGATCGCATCCTTGTGGGCTTATATCGGTCGTTTCCTGTACCTTGCCGTGAGTGGAATTCCGGTAGTCGTGGCAAAAATGAAACGGCGGATTTTTAGCAGTCTCTATTACTCCGTCTCCGGCTCTGTAATGCCGTCGGCTTTCGCCCGGGTTATCCGCAGCCATTCGCAGGCGGAAGCAAAATCAGGCTGTAGTCTAATAACCTCCTCAAACTGGGCGCACGCTTCCTCATATCTCCCCTGTTTCTCCATGGCAATCCCTAGATTGTAATGGGCCATGGGATAGGCAAACTTTAACTGTAGGGCACTCCGATAATGAAAAACGGCTTCTTCATATCTCTCCAAGCGAGCCAAAGCCGCTCCCAGATTGTTGTGTGCTTCGGCCTGCTCGGGCCGATTCGTGACAACCAGTTTGAAATAGGGGAGGGCTTCTTCGTACTTTCCCTGCCGAGCCAGGGCCACCCCTAGGTTGTTATAGGCGCTCGGGTAATTGGGCTTGATCTGAATCGCCCGGCGATAATGGGGAAGTGCCTTTTCTACCATCCCTTGTTCGACCAGTGCTAATCCCAAACAGTCGTGAGCGTAATAACTATTCGGATTTAACTGTAGGGTATGCTGGCACAGGGAAACGTCGTTTATCCAGACTCTCCGCTGGTAAATACTCCGGACTCCCAATAACATTACGATAACCGCACCGGTTACGATAACCACTCTCTTGCGGTAGCGACAGAGAAGCCAGGCCAGAGCCAGGGCTGGACCGAGCATGGCCATGTATAGGAAGCGATCAGCAACGGTGGAGAAATTTTGAAAGCCGTGGGGGATCAAACCAACCGTGGGGAGAAAACAGGTGACAAAGACAGCGAGGGAAACGAGCCATTGCCGTCGGTCTCTCTGCAGCCAGAGGGAAATAACCAAACCAACGGGGATAAGCCAGGCGAAATAAAACCAGGAATGCCCCATGATCACCTGAATCGTCTGTCCGTAGTCTACTCCCAGTCGCCACGGAAAAAACAACAGGCCGAGATAAAAGCCCACAGCATCCGCGGCGATAAATAAGCGCGACCAAAGCGGTGCTACTAAATCAAGGTTGATATCCCCCTCAGCCACCTTGGCCGCAATCATAAAGGGAATGGCGATCACCAGCCAGATCAGCGCAAGGAGATGCGGCGGAGAAAGGAGAAAGCGCCCCCTCCATCCACAGCGGGACCGGGGAGAGCGGAAAGTGAGAAGCAGGACAGCGAGGAGGGGAACCACCACAGCGGCCGGTTTGGCAAAGCAGGCCAGAATAAAGCACCCTGTAGCACTAATGGCCCAACCTTTTCCTCGATATTTCCCACAGGCCTCCCACCCGGCAAAACGGAGAAAAAGCCAGAGTGCAGCCAGCGACCAGAATCCGCAGAGGAGGTCTTTGAGACTGGAAAGCCAGATGACCGGCTCGACCTGAACCGGGTGGAGGGAAAAAAGGAGGGCTCCCAGAGCGGCCGCCACTTTTTCTCTCTCCCCCTCCCACCCCCGGCCGCGGGCGACCGGCACCGATCCGATCAGCGCCTTCAGAATCACGTAAACTAGCAGAACGTTGAGGAGATGGAGGGTTAGATTAAGCAAGTGAAAGAGGCGGGGGTCGAGAAAATGAGGGCCTATCCCAACGCTAAACATCCGGGATAAGCTGGCCACGCCCAACCAAACGGTGAAGGTAAGTGGGATGTACATGCTTTGGTGGGCTCGGGTCCAGAGGCGAAGAGTACCGGACAAAGAAGGCAAGGTGATATAGGGGTTATCATAGATGTGGATATTGTCATCCAAATTCATGAAACCGTATCGTAAGGCTGGTGAGAAAACAAACAGAGTGGCAACCACAAGGATGAAAACTATGAAAAACTGGCGAAACATATTCGATATTTCCTCTGCGCGCACCCTTCCATTAACTTCTGCCGGCTTATGGCCAGACGTGTTCAGTCGGGAAAAAGAAGCGACCAGTCTAGCCAATAATCATCTCACCGCGGAGGGAAGAAGTGGAGAATAATAATAATCGAGAGCACCCAAAGCAGAACATCCAGCAGCAATGCCCGGTCGGTCAGGAGAGTCCGGCCCGGTTCTCCGCCCGCCGCCTTACGGTGGATCAGGTAGAGATACCGGAATATTCCGTAGAGAACAAAGGGGATGCTGTAATAAAGACGGGGGCTGACCTCGACCCGGGTCCTCGGGTAGAGCGTATAGAGCGCGTAGGCCATTACCGTGGACGAAGTGACGACCGCGATCATCTGGTCCAGAAGGGCGGATGAATATTCCGCCAGTGTCTTTCTATGCCCGGCGGCGGCGGCTCCCATCATAACCAGCTCATATCGTCTCTTGCTCAAAGCCAGGAAGAGGGCGAGGAGAAACGTACAGATATACAGCCATTCCGAGATCGGCACCGCGATCGCCACCCCCCCGGCCAGGACCCGGAGAATAAAGCCGAAGGCGATGACCAATACATCCACAATTATAATCCGCTTGAGGAAAAGAGTATAAGCGCCCATTAAAAGCAGATAGACCAGAGCGACCAGACCAAGTTCGGACGAGATGAGGAATGCCCCGGCTAAGGCCAGGAGAGAGGTGATAACGGCGACGGCGATGGCCGAAGAAGGAGAGAGACGCCCGGCCGCGATCGGACGATCGCGCTTCTCTCTGTGTTTCCGATCCTCTTTAATATCCGCGACATCATTGATCAGGTATACCGCCCCGGAGAGCAGGGAGAAGATGACAAAGACCAGGAGCGAGAGGAGGACCTTTTCCCCATCCGCAAACTGGCGGGCAAAGACCAGGGCGGCGAAGACAAAAGTATTCTTCAGCCACTGCCGCGGCCGCAATGAGATAAAGATATCTCTTATCATATAAAATTTTTACTCAGTAAAAATTGTAACGCGTTTTATTGGAAGACAATAAAATGGAGCAGAGCGGGCTCGAACCGCCGACCCCCACGTTGCGAACGTGGTGCTCTCCCGACTGAGCTACTGCCCCTTACGAGTTGAAAAATAATAACTTCGGCGATTATTCAGACATCTTTAACCGTTCGGCGACTTCTCCCAGGGCCTGGACGAACTCGTCGATATGATCTTCAAAGATCACCAGCCGGACCCGTTGATGACTGTCGGACTCCCGTTCATACTTGGACTCGACAATATCAATAAACCGCGTCCCGCTGGCCTGTTCCTTGAGGTTGAAAAAATAGGTTCTCTTCCCGCAGGAAATCTTCTGACTATAGATCTCTTCAGTAGCGATGGTACCCACCTCCTTTACTTTATTTTGGCAAAAATCAATTATAACCCGGATCTTCTCGAAGAAATAAACCGGGATAGAAATAAACATGCTTCAAACAGGATCAGCAACGGAACCGCCATCAGGACCTGAGTGATCACATCCGGCGGGGTGAACAGTGCCGCCAGAATAAAGATCCCCACGACCACGTAGGGCCGCTTCCGTTTCAGCATATCATAATTAAGGATCCCCAGAGCCGACAGCAGGAGGATGATCACCGGAAGCTCAAAGACCAGGCCAAAACCAAGCAGCAGCTTTCCCACCAATGATATGTAATGCTGCAGAGTCCACTCCGGCCTGATCCCCAGCCGCTCGGTATACATCCAGAAGAATCGCAGGCTCAGGGGGAGAACCACTCCGTAAGCGAAGAAGACGCCAAAAAAAAACAGAACCCCGCCTAGGGAGAAGGTCGGAACCAGATACCGTTTCTCCACCGGTTTCAATGCCGGCGAGAGAAAACGGGCGGAAAAATAAAGGATCAGCGGCAGGGTGACGATGAAACCGGCCAGAAGAGCGATCTTAATGCTCATCAGGAACGCTTCCGGCGGACTGAGAGTTCGCAGAATAAATTCCTGATTCCGAGCGCTGACCTCGCTTACTATCCTCGACAGCGGCCACTGCACGGCAACGAAGAGCGGACCCGACAGCAAGAAGGCAACCAGTGAAGCCGCTCCCCAGGAAACGAATATCTTCAGGAACACCCGGCGCAGATCTTCCAGGTGTTCCAGAAAAGGCTTCTCCTCCAGTTCCTCCCCCGATTTACGATCCCTCTCCATCGGGCTGCTTTTCCCCCTCTCTCTTCTTCTCCTCCTCTTCGGGCGGGCGGGGAGTGTCACTCTTCTCATCCTCACTTTCCTTGTCCGCCTCCAACTCCCGGCCGATGTCCTTAACCCCCTTTTTAAACTCTTTCACTCCCTTTCCGAAAGAACCCATCACCTCCGGCAGCTTCTTTGCTCCAAAGAGAAGGAGTACAACCACCAGAATGAGCAGTATCTCCAGCCATCCCGGCGCGCCTAAAAACATTACTGGCAGATCAGGCATAATTCCTCCTTTCTTCCATCAGTCGATTATACTATATTCGGGATCGGGGGGAATTGGCAAGGTAAATATTAGGATGGTGACTGGTGACTGGTGACTGGTGACTGGTGACTGGTGACCGGTGACTGGTGACTGGTGACCGGTTACCAATCACCGGCAACTAAAATACCAATGTGGAGATACTCATGCGGTTTGCCTGCATCGACATCGGGACCAACTCGGTACGTTATCTGGCAGCTGAGATTGACTCCAGCGGCCAGCCCGTGATCCTGGACCAGGGTCTTGCTACTCCCCGTCTTGGGGAAGGACTGACCGAGACGGGGAGTCTCTCAGATGAAGCAATCGACCGGACCATCAGCGAGCTTTCGCGGATTAAGAACGAACTTGAATCGATGGGGGTGAGGGAGTTCCGATGCGTCGGCACGGAAGCATTGCGGATTGCGTCAAACGCCGGGACTTTTCTCCGGCGCGCGGGAGAAGCCGGCTTGACGGTAACCGTTCTATCCGGTGAGGAAGAGGCCCGGCTGGTCTATACAGGCGCTCTATACAATATTACCGTGGCTACAGAGGGAAAGGTGCTGGCCGACGTAGGCGGCGGAAGTACCGAGATCATCACCGCGCGGGGAGAAGGAGAGCCGCATTTTATCAGTCTCCCCCTGGGGTGCGTGCGACTGAGAGAGCAGTTCCGTATGGATACGGAGCCTGATCGAGCCGGGCTGGACCGGATGAGGGAACATTGCCGGAACATATTAAGAGAGCATTACCCCGAGAGTTCGCGGGAAGCCATTAAAGAGTCGGGAGAGTACACCCTGATCGGGCTGGGCGGCACCTTCACCACACTGGCCGCGATCCATCTTGGACTTCCCACCTACGATAGAGACCGGGTGCATGGCTCTGTGCTGACAGCAAAGGAGATCGGGCGAATCGAAGAAAAACTTGTGCGACTACCGCTGGCAGAGAGAAAGAATATTCCCGGGCTCGAACCTTCCCGGGCGGATATCATCATCCCCGGTACGATCATCGTCCAGTCGATCATGGATCATCTCGGCCTCAGCCGGGTCACTATCAGCGACCGGGGGCTTCTCTGGGGTCAGGCTTTAAAAAACTTAGTTTTTTGAGACCATGAAACAGGCTTAAGCCTGCTCCATGAAGGCGTCGAGGGTGGGCTTGATGATGATCGGCTCGCCGGCGACTTTGATGGCCGACTTAACGTCCTTGAGGCCGTTCCCGGTAACCAGGCAGATCACCGTCTCGTCGTCGGAAATACCTCCCTCTTCCCGCATCTTCTTCAGGCCCGCATAAGCGGCGGCGCCGGCCGGCTCGGCGAAGATGCCTGCCCCACGGGCAATCGTTACAATAGCCTGGAGGATATCTTCATCGCTGACCAGGATACCGGTCCCGCCCGACTCTTTAACCGCCTTGACCGCCGCCACGCCGTCCCGGGGAAGATCGACCGAGATACTGTCGGCGATGGTGGTGGCATTGACCGGCCTGATAATTCCATCCCCTAAAACAGCGTCAACCACGGCGGAACTCCTGTCGGACTGGATGGCGATCAGGCGGGGAAACCGGTCTATCAGGCCCACTGCCTTCAGATCCTTGAATCCCTTCCAGACACCGGAGAAGATATTGCCGTCACCCACCGGCACCAGGACCGTATCGGGAACCTTCCAGCCAAGCTGCTCGCAGATCTCATAGGAGACGGTCTTCTTCCCTTCGCGGGTATAGGGGTTATAGCCGGTGTTCCGGTTGTACCAGCCGTATTCCCGGCAGGCTTCGGTGCAGAGGTCGAAGGCGTCGTCGTAAGAACCCTCCACCGCATAGACTTTAGCTCCGAATACTAATAGCTGCGCAACCTTCGCCTGCGGGGCGGTCTTCGGAACGAAGATGGTCGGGCTGATCCCCAGGCTGGCGCAGAGACAGGCGGTGGAGGAGGCGGCGTTCCCGGTCGAGGCGCCGGCAATCACCGAAAAGCCTAGCTCCAGAGCCTTGCAGATGGCCACCGAGCTGGCCCGGTCCTTGAAGGAAGCACTGGGGTTGCGGCCATCGTCCTTCAGGTAGAGAGATTTCAGGCCGAGTTCCTTTTCCAGCCGCTCCGCCCGGTAAAGCGGCGTCCAGCCGATCCGGAGCGGCATAATATTAGACCGATCCGATAAAGGAAGCAAGTCCCAGTACCGCCAGACGGAGTAATTGCCGTCCTGAGCAAGGGACTCCCGGGTAAGGTGGGAAGAGATAGCCCCATAGTCATAAACCACATCCAGGTTCCCCCCGCATTTCTCACAGAGGTACTGCATTCCCTCAACTGCATATTCACTTCCGCAGGAGATACACTTAAGACCTTTGACATTGCTCATACTTTTACTCCGGTTTCTTTGATATCGGAATTAAGCTCTGGAACTTACACTCCGGTGAGATAAACTCACCGGGAGTGTCCCGATATTGCACCAAGCAATGGAAAACCCTGCAACTATGCCGCCTGATCGCAACTTAGTCGCAGGGCTTTTATCACAATTTTTTCCCTATGGAAAAAATTAGGCCGTGCCGTCCGGCACGATCCGGGTTCCTGCCTGGCCCATAAGGGCGGCGATCGCTTTATCCAGGCTGGTAATGATGGCCGTCTGGCCGCCCCATTCGATAAAACGGAGACAAGCCAGCACCTTCGGGCCCATCGATCCGGCCTTGAAGTGACCTTCCTCAGAGAGTTTCTTCATCTCCGAGTAGGCAATGCGGCCGACGTCCTTCTCGTCCGGCTGTCCGAAGTTGATCTTGGCATGGGCGACATCGGTCAGAACCAGGAAGATATCGGCGCCGACCACCGTGGCCAGGACCTCACCCGCCTTGTCTTTATCGATGACCGCGGCGGTCCCCTTTAAGTGCTTCCGCTCGTCATAGACAACCGGGATCCCACCGCCACCGGAGGCGATGACCACAATACCATCGTCGACCATCTTGCGAATGGCGAGATACTCGATATTCCGGATCGGCTCGGGCGAGGGGACGACCCGACGGAAACGCTTCTCCACATTTTCCGGCTTGACCTCTTTGATGACATACTCGGGCCGTCCGACCTTGATCTTCTCGGCTTCTTCTTTCGTATAGAAGGGGCCCACCGGCTTGGATGGATCCTGATAGTCGGGATCGTCCTCGCTGACCAGAACCTGGTTGACGACCGAGACCACCGGAAGGGGGATCCGCTCGTCCCAGAGCATGTTCTGGAGGGTCTGCTGGAACATGTAGCCGATCTGGCCCTGGGTCATCGATCCCACGACATCCATGGGCTGGGCCGGGACTTCGGCCACACCGGCTTCCTGCTGGATCAGGAGATTTCCGGCCTGGGGACCGTTTCCGTGGGTGATGACCAGCCGGTGGCCATACTTCAGCATGCTGACCAACTGCTCGCAGGTGGTGGCTACATTGGCGCGCTGTTCTTCCGCGGTCCCTTTCTCATCGGCCTGCTTGATGGCGTTTCCGCCCAACGCGATTACAATTACTTTTCTCATTTTTTCTCCTTAAACTACGAATTACAAGAATTATTTCCCCCTACCCCAGCCCCTTATTTGAACCGCAAAGACGCAGAGAACGCAAAGAATATCTTTATTTATCTTTGCAGTTTATAAAATTCAGTCCAGAAAACCGCCCATGGTGGCGGCCATGATCGCTTTCTGGCCGTGGAGACGGTTCTCGGCGACATCGATGATGCAGGAGTTGGGGCCGCTGGCTACCTCGTCCTCCACCTCGGATCCGCGGTCGATCGGCATCGGGTGGGTAAAGATGCCGTTGTCGGTCAGGGCCATCCGGTCGGCGGTGCAGGTCCAGCCGGAGTACTTCATGGCTTTCTCGATCTCGGCCTGCTTCATAAGCTCGCCGTCCTGATACGCCTCCGGGCTCATCCAGTTCCGGGAGTAGACCACATGGGCGCCCTGATAGCCCTCTTCGGGATCGGTCGTCTCCACGAACTCCCGGCCGTTCTCCTCGCAGTTGGCTCTGGTCGAGGCGATGACTTCAGGGTCGAGTTCATACCCCTCCGGGTGGGCGATGGTTACGTCCATCCCGTAGCGGCTGGCGATCAGGGCCGCTTCCTGGGCCGAGCACCAGGAACGGCAGAGCGCGCCCTGGGCCCAGGTGATGAGAACCTTCTTGCCGGCGACCGCAGCCGGGTTGAACTCTTCGGCCAGGGTGCCGGTATTATGCTTCCCCTCCGGGGCCAGCCACTCCATCCAACCCATCAGGTCGGCGATCCCCTGGCAGGGGTGGAACTTGTCGTGGGCCATTGAGATCACCGGCATCCTGGTGTACCTGGCGTACTCCCGGATGATGGCGTCCGCTTCCCCGTACTCGCTGATCTTGGCCTCCAGCATCCGGATGCCGAGGCCGAAGGCGTAACGGTCCATCACCTGGGCCGCGTCCTCGATCGTCTCCCCGGCCGACTGGGCGGTCTTGAGCCGCATCGCCGAGGGCTCCAGGAACTGGGCATGGGCGCCGAGTTCCGTGGCGGCGGCTTCAAATGACTGCCGCGTCCGGAGCGACGGGTTGAAGAAGAACATGAAGAACTGTTTCCGGAAGAGAATGTCGAGGTACTTCTCACCGAAACGGTCCTGTTTCATCTCGAATGCCAGCTTGAAGATCCGGTCCAGATCTTCCTTCTCCCAATCCTGAGTACAGATTAAATCCTTGCCTTGCAGTTTTCCCATTTTCAACCTCCTTTTAAATTTCCGCCGCCGGCGTAAATTTAACTTGCTACTTATCTTAACCCCGTTTGAAGCAACCAAACCATAGGGATTAGCTTAACTCATATTATTGAAATCTAATATTGTAGTTTAACCCTCCACCACTTTGGGCGGAGCCCACAGATATTATGGATTTCAGCCCGGACAGTCAACCGGAAACGACAACAGAAGATAAAAAATTAGCTTAAAGCGTCAACGAGGAAAATCCCGATCATCAGCAGGCTGAAGATGACCTTCATCAAGGTCCCCCCCAGAAAACCCAGCAAGCTACCACCTCCTACCTTGAGAGCGAGGAGGGCCTCTTTCTTTCCTTTCCACCACTCCATGAGAAACGCTCCGGCGAAGAGCCCTACGATCATCCCCGGGATATTGAAGATGAAGAAGCCGACCAGGCCACCGATCACCGATCCCCACACTCCCCACTTGCTCCCCCCGAATTTCCTGGCGCCGCAGGCGGAGGCCAGGTAATCGAGCAACTGGGAGAGGGCCGCGAGAACTCCCAGCACCAGGAGTATCACCCAGCCCACATCAGCAAATCCGGTCAACAGGCCATAGATAAGCGCCCCGGCAAAGACCAGGGGAGGACCCGGCATCCCGGGGATGATGCTGCCCGCCAACCCGGCCAGGAAAAAGATGGAGGTCATTACCCAGAGAAGAACTTGCCATAACAGGCTCATAATCTATACTTGAAAAAAGAAAAGATTTGAATAGTTGACTCCACAGGTCAGCTTAAGTATATTACCGACCTTTAATAATCTATTAACTTAACAGCATTGTAATCTTATAACATAAGGGTCTTCCGCAGAATCTGTGGGTAAAAAGTTATTGAAACGCACTGGGCTTTAACCTCCAATAGCTGTTGAACAAAGCCGAAAAGGAATATTCTCAC
>Ga0307928_10000006_pt1 | contig 121962 bp, 132 predicted proteins | sample AceLakmetagen232_FD_201815 | JGI IMG/M metagenome (GOLD analysis project Ga0307928, IMG submission 201815) | Saline water microbial communities from Ace Lake, Antarctica - #232 | ecosystem: Environmental > Aquatic > Non-marine Saline and Alkaline > Saline | place: Antarctica: Ace Lake...
CTTAGGAAACCTAGTTCCCTGCATACCAATAACATTCTTAATTCCAAACTTCAACATATTCACAACATCTGCTCGACCTTCACAAACGATAAGTTCTTTCTCGTCATCTATATTTGGACCTGCCGCCAAACCTTCCTCGCCGTACTCAACAGCCTTAGAAATTCTAGCCGATTCCCGAAGTTCAGTTCCCATCTCAGTAGAATCCACTCCTTCATTAGAAATCCCGGAAAGCAAAGCTTTCGCTCGCTCCATAATATAATCACGCTTCCCACCACGAACATCAGAGATATCTCTAATAGTAATCTTAGCATCAGTAGGACCGATCTTATCAATAGTCTCTAAAGATGCAGCAATAATCGTAGTTTCAGTTTTATCCAAAGCAGACGGAATCGTAATCTCTCCAGTTGTCTTCCCACCTTCAGTAGTCAAATCAACCTCGATACGACCAATCTTTCCTTCTTTCTGAAGCTCTCTCAATTCCATATCGGAACCAAGCAAACCCTCAGTCTGCCCAAACAAAGCACCGATAACATCAGGTTTCTGAAACGGACCATCCGCTGTAAAATCTGCAATAATCGAATATTTTATCGACGTTGGACTTATTTTAGCCATTCTTCAGTCTCCCGAATGAATGGATAATGATACATTTTAATGTTTCTTTTGCCATATTATTTTATTTTCTCCATTTAGTTATATTAGAAATAAACCTACTCTCCGCTCCTTTGAGCCATCGTGAATGTGAATTTGATAATCGTAATAATGATCTAATCGGCCATCTCTAACAAAAAACAAAGCACATTTTCCTTTTTAAAGATTTGCTTTAACCAACTTTCCTAAAAAATTTCAACGAATATCCTCTTTAAATTCTTTTAGGTACTCTCCAAAACACTAAGCTCCATACAAATATTTATAAAGAATTTAGGTCAGTCAATTATAAGTAAAAGGTGACATATGGAAACCGAAAAAAAAGACGACCTTGAAGAAGAAGAATTCGACGACGACGAAGAACTTGAAGACGAAGAAAATCCATAAACAAAAATGCCAGAAGACGAAAACCTAAACGAACCATACGCCGACATTACAGAAGATATCGACCTTGAAGAAGGACTCGATTAAACTTTTTCTTATTTTTTATTTTTAAACACCTTCCAATAACTTAGCTTCCCTAAACATTCCCAAAGCCATATAAGTCCTAATCAACTTCTCCTTAATCTCATCTTTCTCAACGTCTTCCAACCTCATCTTAATTAACTTCTCATAAAACTTAACCGCCGACGCCTTCTTCCCTTTCCGCTCCAACTCACTCGCAGAAACCGAATAAACATTCTTCCGAGCCAACCTAATCGCCATCTTCTGCTCATCATTACCATCCCGACTCGCCCGCAAAAACATATCATCAGCGTCGTCAACCTTCCCAATCTTTGAATAAAACTCAGCCGCAGTAATATAACTATTAATCTTATCCTTGAACATCACCTCAACCCCAGCCTTATTCGCCATAGCCCGAGCCGCCCGCTCGAACATCTTCCGCTCCTCATAAAGCTTAGCAAGTTTCCCCCAAAGAAACCGCTTAATCTCAAAACTAAAACTCGTCGCCTTCAAAACCGATTCCAAATAACTAATCTTATTCAAAGCCGTATTCATCTCAGTCAACTTATCCTCAATCTCCTCAATCGTATTCTCTCTAACTTGTATGCCCATAAAATAAAAGCCCCTACGAAGTTTATAAGAATTATTATACTCCCGTCCAACCAAATAAAAATAGTTAACCAACGAGGAGCCCTAAAGCTCCCCGAAGGAGATATTATAAAAATAAAAAATAGATCTAATTAGATCTTAAAGTTTTTTCGCAACAATAGATTTACAAACACCTGCAGCAACTGTAACACCAGCGTCTCGGATAGCGAATCTCGCCATGTTTGGATTATCTTCTACAGATTCCAAAACTAGATTTCCGATCGGTTTGATCCTTACAATAGCAACATCCCCATTCTTAATAAAGTCTGGGTTCTCTTCGGAAACTTGTCCTGATGCAGGGTCCAACTTAGCCTTAATTTCCACGAATTGACATGGAACTTGAGCTGTGTGAACATGGAAAACTGGAGTATATCCTTTAGCAATAACTGTTGGATGATTGATAACCGCAACTTGCGCTTCAAACTCTTCAACAATCTTGGCAGGATTAGCAGCATCACAAATAACATCCCCTCGAGCCATGTCTTTCTTACCAACACCCCTGATGTTGATACCGACATTGTCTCCAGCTTCGCCTTCCTTTAACTGCTCGTGGTGTGCTTCGATAGATCGAACTTCACCAGTGATTCCAGTTCCTGATCGACCTGGTAATACTATGACCTTTTGGCCAATCTTCATAATACCAGTTTCAATCTTTCCTACGGGTACAGTACCGATTCCAGTAATATCATAGACATCCTGGATAGGCATTCGTAATGGTAAACCAGTTGGTTTCTCTGGCGCTGGGAACTTGTCAATCTGTTCTAGAACAGTTGGACCTTTGTACCATGCCATCTTGTCAGATTTATTTGCAATGTTGTCGCCCATAAGCGCTGAACCTGCAATAAACGGAGTTGTTTCTGGATCGTATCCAGCTTGTTTGATAACATCTTTAACATCAGCAACAGCCTTGTTAAATTTAGCCTCGTCATAATTGACAACGTCCATCTTGTTAATAAGAACTGCAAGTGATTTAACACCCATAGTTCGAAGTAACCAAACGTGTTCCTTTGTCTGAGGTTGTACTCCGTCTTCACATCCAACAACTAAGAAAGCCGCATCTGCTTGCGAAGCACCAGTGATCATATTTTTAACAAAATCCTTATGTCCTGGAGCATCAATAATTGTAACTTCATAATTCTGAGTCATAAGCTTCTTATAAGACAAGTTAATAGTAACTCCTCTCTCTCGCTCTTCCTTCAAATTATCCATTACGTAAGCAAATTCGAATCCTGCTTTACCGTGTTTTTCTGCTTCTTCCTTGAACTTTTTCATCTCTTGTTCAGAGACTGCGCCACCATCATAGAATATTCTACCAACTGCGGTAGACTTTCCCTGGTCCACATGTCCAACGAAGACAACATTCATTATAGGTTTTTCTTTAGCCATTTTTGTTTTCTAGATAAATGGCTTCATGATACTTTTTGAAAGTTTCTTTAGCCATTTTCTATATATTTTAATTTAGTTAATCTAATACATCTTTGGAGTCCAAAGACATAAAATATGATGTAAATATTGATTTATAAGCCTATTGATTCTCTGCTAGACCCTTCCGTTCCCTAATCTGCTTGATAATCTTAGGCTGAAATTCAGTCGGTAATTTCTTAAAAGTCTGCGATACTAACGAAGAAACACCTCTACCTTCAGTCGCACTCCTCAAATCAGATGTCCATCCAATCATCTCAGAAACCGGCAACTCCGCTCTAATCGTAATCCCCGTCTCATCCTGTTGAACATCAATCAAATTACCCCTCTTAGTAGAAACCAAACTAGTCACAGCCCCCATAAAAGAAGTAGGAGCCTCAACCTGATGCACCTGAACAGGCTCGTAAATAACAGGAACCGCCTTAGCAAAAGCTTCCTTAATAGAATCTCTAACAGCCGGGTATACCTGCGCAGGACCTCTATGAATCGCATCCTCATGCAATTTCATATCAACAACAGAAACCTTCATCTTATGACACGGCTCTCTCGCCAAAGGACCAGCATCCATAACCTGCTCAAAAGAATCCAACAACAACTCAATAACCTCACCAATCTGAACAATACCCTTAGTTCTATCCAAGAAAACAGAACCCTTGTAAATATCCCTATACTGCTGCGCCTCATCCCTAGAAACACCAAGAGCAACCAAACTCTCATTCAAAGTCTTGTCCTTCTTCTTAATCCTTCCAATTGGCAAATTTCCAGCAGCAATAGCTTCGATGACATTGTCTTCCAAAGGCTCAACAGTTACAAAGAAATCATTATGCTTATTCGGAGAACGACCAACCGCAGGTGCAACATTCGCCTTAGCAACAGATTCTCGATAAACAATAATCGGAGGACCCATTTCAACCTCAAGCCCCTTCTCGCTCTTAATCCTATTCTCAATAATTTCTAAATGCAACTCACCCATACCACTCATCAAAGACTCACCAGTTTCCTCGTTAATCTCAATCCTCAAAGAAGGATCTTCCTTTCCTATCTGCCTCAAAACCTCAATCAGCTTCGGTAAATCCGCAGTCCTCTTAGCATGAATAGACTTTGTAACAACCGGCTCAAACAAATGACTAATAGCCTCAAACGGCTCAATTGGGTTAGTAGAAACAGTCTCACCGACAACAACATCAGTCAATCCAACAATACCAACAATATTACCAGCAACAACCTCATCAAGCTGAACTCTAGAAGCACCCTTGTAAATAGAAACCTGCTGCGACCGAACCTTCCTTCCAGCAATATTCATATACAACTCGTCACCCTTCTTTATCTTCCCACCAAATAATCTTCCGGCCGCGACTTCCCCAGCATTCTTATCGACAACAATTTTAATCGGAACAAACGCAACCTCTCCATCAATATTACAACTCATCAAATCCTTTCCAGTTTGACTCTTCAAATCACCATGCCAAATCTTAGGAATCCTATAAGCCTGAGCAGTCACAGGATCAGGCAAATTATTAACTACCATACTCAAAACAACTTCATGAATCGGAGCCTTCTTCGCAAGAACCTTATACTCCTCACCACCAACCTCATAAGCATCAATAATTTCCTTAAAACTAATTCCATTCTTCTGCATATAAGGTATACTCAAAGCCCAATTATGAAAAGCAGAACCAAACGCAACCGAACCATCAGCAACATTAACCTGAAACTTTTGCTTATATTCAGGCTCGGCAATTTCTTCAATCAGTGCATTCACCGAATTAATAATATCAACAAACCTCTTCTGCATTTCTTCAGGAGTCAACTTAACTTCCCTAATCAAACGGTCAACCTTATTGATAAAAAGAATTGGTCTAACCCTTTCCTTCAAAGCTTGTCTCAAAACAGTTTCAGTCTGAGGCATAATTCCTTCAGAAGCACAAGTCAAAACAATCGCCCCATCAACAGCCCTCATAGCTCGAGTAACATCCCCACCAAAATCAACATGACCTGGAGTATCAATCAAATTAATCAAATAATCTTGTCCCTCAACAGTATGAACCATAGAAACCGAAGCCGAATCAATTGTAATACCTCTCTCCGCCTCATCCTCATGAAAATCCAAAGTCCTTGCCTTACCTGCCAAAGCCTCGCTCATCATACCAGCACCAGCCAATAAATTATCAGAGAAAGTTGTCTTACCATGATCAATATGCGCACAAATTGCGATGTTACGAATATGCTTAGGATCTTTCTGTAATTCTTTAACCTTCTTGGTCATATCAGCTGCCATTTTTATCGTGCGGCGTCTGCCTGTTTCTCCGTATCATTTTTCTTAGAAATCGCATAACTCTCTCCAGAACCTTCAGCCGCCAACATTATCTCCTTCGCCAAAGCCTCAACAATCGTAGCCTTCTTATTGAAAGCCTTATCATAAGAACCATTAACAAAATATCTAAGAACCAAATTCAATCTTCGCCTCGGAGCAACATCAACTGCCTGCGGATATCTAGCTCCACCATATTCCAAAGCAATAACCTCATCCCTAGGAGCACTATTCTCAATCGCCTTAACAAAAATCTTCAAAGGATTCTCGCCAGTTTTCTTCTCGATAATCTTAAACGCATCAATAACAATCTTCGTACATCGTGTATGCTTACCTGTAATCCATCCAGTAATAATCCTATGCTTCTTCCCCCGCGAACCTGGAACCTGCAACAAATTAATCAACCTCTCAACAACATTAACCTTAGCCCTCGTCGGATCCCACTTAATCCTACCATGCGACTTCAACATCAACTTAGGATGCAAATTAATAACCTTCTTCAAACCCGGATCCTCAACCCGAACCTCCGAAGCATCAAACATACCAAACACTTTCATCTGTACCATTATGCCGCAATATCCTCCATCCAAGTTTTTCTTAATCTCTCTAAGCCAACATTACAACCACAAATATACTCTTTAGATTTAATCGATACAGAATCAGGAGAAAGGACTGAAACACGAATATCACGACTTCCACGACCCGCATGTGCTTCAGGATTTCTTTCATAAACCACAAGATTCTCATCAACTTGTTCCATCTCAAAAACCTCATAGTACCACCCTCTAGGCTTATTATTAAAAACTTTAATTTTTTGTCCCTCTTCTGTATCTACATACTTAAACCCTTTTCCAAACATCTTATCTTCGCCCCTTCTCAATCTTACCAGACCACAAACGGTCCAAAGGCTGATCATTTACTTTAATAATCTGAAATCGAACACCTGACAAATCACCCTTCGTCCTTCCCTGCTTTCCACCAATTCTCTCAATCAAAACTTCATCATGCTCATCAACAAACTTCTGCGCCAAATTCCCGGGAATAAAAGCCGTAACCTCTTTACCATTCTTAATCAACTGAACTCTCGCGCACTTTCTCATAGCCGAGTTAGGCTGCTTAGCTTCCTTTTGAATCTTCTTAGTAACAATTCCCTTCGCCTGACTAGCCCGACCAATCGGATCAAACTTCAAACTAATTCCAAGTCGCTTCTTCTTATCCGGCAACCTGTTATCCCTAAAAGTCTTCCGCGCTTTCTTCAATTTTCGTCCATTCATTAATCCCATCTTATATATTAATTGTGAAAAATCCTTTTATAAATCTTTACGCTATCCTAAGTTTACTTATATGGAAGAAGTTTTTCAAAACATCCGCCAACTCCTTCTCCCTCTGACGCCCTCGCCCAATCAAAGCCGCCTTACTCTGACGACCAGCCGTAACAACAACCGAATTCTCCTTTACTTCAATTTTATTAAATTCAACAGGCGCAACAGTCTCCTCAACAAATTTCCCAATCCCACTATCATCATCGACAGCCGGCATTGCAACAACCTTAATCTTCTTCCGCAAAATCTCATTCAACCTCTTAACATTAACCGCGCCTCTCCCAATCGCCTCAGAAACCTTAGCCCTAGGAACCGCAAAAACAATCTGATTATTATAAACAAAAACCTTAGTCGTCTGAACCCTCGTCATCTTAGCAAACAAATTAATATACCTCATCAATTGCATATCAATAATCGTAGCCATCTTACTTTATAGAAAAAACTTCACAAGCGAAATCAAGATTTAGTTCTTTAGCAAGTTCTGCCTTGGATTTCAAAACATCAAATTCAATTCCGGCAACATCAAGCTTTTCAACCGTCTCATCTCGAGTATCTTTAGCAATAAAAACATTCTTAGCCTTCTTCCCTAACTTCAAAGCCTGCCTAATCCCAAACATAACATTCCCACCCTCAATAGCCTCACCAAGTTCTTTCACTGACATTATTTCTTGCCCCCTTTCTTGTCAGCAAGAGATCCAGTAACCTTAACAAGCAATCCAGGGAGGCCTGTTCCAACAGGCACAGGCTGATTCAAAATAATATTCTCAATCACCGAAGCCAATCTATCTTTCTTACCTGTCTTAGTAGCCTGAACAAACTGCTTCACTGGAGTCTCAAAAGAAGCCCTCGCCAAAATAGAACTCTTATCAGAAATAATACCCATTCGAGTAATACCCTTAACAGCCCCAGAACTCGCCATAGTATCCGCAACCAACATAGCATGCTTACCATCAACAGCCAATCCCTGCGAACTAATCACTTTATTAATCTCATTAACTACCAATTGCCGAGCAGCCTCAATACCTAAAACACTAGAAACCTCATGAATATCATTACTTATAATCTTATCAGCGTCGACACCTTTGAAATCCATTATCTCCTTCAAATTAGAACCAGCAGTCAAGATAACATAATCCCTATCTCTCTTAACAACCAAAACCTGCGAAATCTTCTTAATACCAGTCAAAATAACTTCCTTAATTTTCTCCTTAGTCTTATAGATAACCTTGAAATCTTCCTTGGCCATATCAAGAACAACACCATCAGATAATTTCTTAACATCAAATCCCTTCTCGCCAAGAACCTCAACAGCCTTGTCCAAATTAATATGCGCACCCTTCAATAACTTAGGATCAACACTAATCTTAATCTTCTTAGAACCAAAATCAATCGAAATATCAAAAATAATCTCCTTCAACTTAACTTCTCTAATCTTCTCGGCAACAATTCTAGCATCCTTCTCATTGTTATGTGCCTTATCTAAATAAATTTCCATAGCCGGAGTCTTAGGCAACTTACGAGCATCTAAAATTTCAATAATACGAGGAAGACCTTGAGTAACCTGCATTTCCGCAACACCTGCCGCATGGAACACATTCAGAACCATCTGTGTCGAAGCTTCACCGAAAGATTGAGCAGTCACAACACCGATAGCTTCACCTGGAGCAACTGGCTTATTCAAATGCTTAGCCGAAATATCAACACCATCAAGACCATAAGTAAACTGAACAATATTATTAGAAGCATCCCGAACAGTTCCATCATAAGCCATAATCAAATCCTGCAAAGCATTAGCCAATCTCCTATACAAATAACCAGACTTAGGAGTTCGAAGAGCTACGTCCATCAGACCATCTCGACCAGTCATAGCACCGAAGAAAAACTCCTCAGGCTTAAACCCTTTCATCAAAGAACTATAAACAAATCCTCTAGCCTTCGGCGACAAATCTCCCTGCTTGAAGAAAGACAAAGTCCTATCAGTATAGCCAAAATCAATTCTACGTCCATGCAATACCTGCTGACCAACAGAACAAGCCATCTGCGTAATATTCAACATAGAACCACCAGCACCTGAACCAATCATTTTACTAGCCAAATTATCCTTAGGAAAACCTTCCTTAACAGCATCACCAATCTCAGTCCTAGTCTCATTCAAAGCATGCAAAATCTTATTCTCCCTAGTCTCCTCAGCAGTCTTACCCGGCAACAATTCCATACTCTTATCATAATAACTCTCAATAATCTTCGCCGTCTTATCCTCAGCCTTCTCAATAATCTTCGCCGTCTTATCTTTCACCGAAGCTGGAACATCCAAATCTTCAGCAGAAAGCGTGAACCCAGTCCTCGACAAAAAAGTCGTACCAAGCGAAAACACCTGCCTCAATAGCTCAACAGTTTCCTCTCGACCAAGAGCCTTATCCGCAGCCCTCAAAACATCACCTTTCCCAGTCTTAAAATTAGTAGCATCAAACTTCTTCCCATCAATACCCTTAGGCAAAATCTTCTCAAAAACATCCTTACCAGAATTCATCTTATTTAAAGAAGGAATCTCAACACCCGCCTCATACAATAATTGCGTAGCATCTTCCTTACTCAACTCAGCCTCGCTCAAAACAAAATTACCAGAAACCGCATCCTTAACGGTACCAAGAAAATTCATATTATTCTTCGGCGAAAACAAATTAGCATTAACATTCAAAAGAACTTCAGCTTCAGCTCTAGCCTCTTCAGTTTGAGGAGCGTGAATATTCATCTCATCACCATCAAAATCTGCACCATATGGGGCACAGGCCGCAGGATGAATCCTAAAAGTCTTCCCAGGAATAACCTTAACAAAATGCGCCATCAATGAAGCTCTATGCAAAGACGGATGCCTATTAAACAATACAATATCTCCGTCGACAAGATGTCTCTCAACAGTATAACCAGGCTCAAGCTCCTCAACCAACTCGTCCCTCAACTCATCAACGATTCTCTTTCTCTTACCATCAGTCCTTAAAATATAATTCGCCGCAGGATAATCAATCTTAGCAACCAAAGCCTTCATCCTCTTCATATTAATCGAAGTAACCTTCTCAGCAACGGTCAAAATCTTAGCAACTTCTTTAGGAATACCAACCTCATTCAATCTCAAATTAACATCCGGTGAAATAACAGTTCGAGCAGAATAATTAACCCTCTTACCAGCCAAGTTCTTCCTAATCCGACCTTCCTTACCCTTAATCCTCTCAGTAATAGTCTTCAATGGTTGTCCACTTCTATGACGAGCAGGAGGAATCTTCGCAATAGAATTGTCAAAGAAAGTTGTAACATGATACTGCAACAAATCCCAAAGATCCTCAATAATAACTTCAGGTGCACCAGCATTCAAATTCTCCCAAAGTCTCTGATTCGAACGAATAATATCCGATAACTTATGAGTCAAGTCATCTTCACTTCGCTCACCAGATTCCAAAGTAATAGATGGTCTAACAGTAACCGAAGGCACAAGTAACAAAGTCAAAATTGACCATTCAGGCCTCAATGTCCTTGCGTTAATTCCCAAGACAGCCAAATCCTCGTCGCTAACCTTAACCAATCTCTCTCTAATCTCAGAAGGAAACAATCTCCTACGTCCACTTCTAAAAGTCGTCGGCTTCTCAAGCTTAACTTTTTCCTGAATAATAGAACAATGCGGACACTTCTTTCCATCCTTAGCTTTCTTAATCCGACCAATCAAATCCTTACTCATATCCTTCTCGTCCTTAATCAAAACCTTACCACAAGCCTCACAAGTCGACCTCAAAACCAAATCAATAATCGGCAAATACTTAATATGAATCAAAGGTCGCGCCAATTCAATCATACCAGGATGACCAAGACATTCCTTCAATCGTCCACCACAAGTTCGACATCTAACACCCGGATCAATCGCACCAAGTCTCAAATCCATCAAACCACCGTCGACAGGATAACCATCAACATCATAAAGCTCTGGAGTAACAATCTTGGCAACACTCAATTTCTTAACCTGTTCAGGACTAATCAATTGAAATTCCATTCCACTAATTTGTTTCTTTACCGGTCTCATTTTATCTCTCGTACTTGTTCTTCATATCAAATTTAGTTAGTAAATGTAATCCTTGTAATTCCTCAATCAACAACTTGAAAGCATAAGAAACCTCAACAGGCTCAACCTGATTAGAATGGCAAAGCGAACAAACCTTCTTATTATGAATCTGGTCGTCGATAACAATGCTTCCACACTTAGAACAGATGTTAATCACAACCTTATCAGAAGAATAACGCTCCTTCAACAACAAAGATGCCCCATGTCCAACCAAAGCCTCTTGCTCCATTTCACCAAGTCTCAAAGCTCCACCACGACTTCGACCCTCGATGGGTTGTCGAGTCAAAAGTGCAATCTTACCAGAAGCTCGAGCGTGCAACTTATCAGCAACCATATACTTCAACTTCAAATAAAACATATTACCAATAAAAATCTTAACAGGCATCCTCTTCCCTGTAATCGCGTTATACATAATTTCCTTACCACTCTGCCTAAATCCTAACTTCTTCAAATTTCCTTCCAAACTATCAATCGTCTCCCCACTAAAAGCAGAAGCATCAACAACCTTACCAGATAAAGCCGCAACCTTTCCACCAAGGATATCCATCAAATAACCAACAGTCATACGAGAAGGTATACCATGGGGATTAAACATAATATCCGGTCGTATACCACCAACCGTAAACGGAACATCATTCTCAGGGGCAATCATACCAACAATACCTTTCTGTCCGTGAGGCACCGAAAACTTATCCCCAACTTCAGGAATTCTCAATTCTCTCATTCTAACTTGGAAAATTCTGTTACCTTCCTTATCATGAGTCATAAAAACAGCGTCGACAGTTCCCTTCTCTTCCTGTCTAATTGCCGAAGAGTTCTCCTTCTTTGTCTGAATAGAAATTTCCCTAGCCTCACTCAAAAACTTAGGCGGACTAATCTTACCAATAACAACCTTCCCCTCATTCAATTCAGCCTCAGGATAAACAACACCATCATCTTCCAAATAATTATAACTCTCTTCAGTCCTATAACCAGATACATCTTTATCAGGAACACAAACCTCGTCCCGAAGACCACCCGCATAATTCAACTCAACAGAAATGTAAGGTCTAAACCTAGAACTCCGACCAAACCCTCGGTCAACAGAACCACCATTCAACACAGTAGCGTCCTCCATATTGTAACCCTCGTAAGGCATAACCGCCAAAATAACATTCTGCCCAACAGGATGAACATTCAAAGTATCATAAGTAAAACTCCTAACCAAAGGCTTCTGCGCATAATGCAAAATCGAAACATCAGTATCAATTCTCACCGGGAAATTTCCAGCGTAGATACCAAGCCCCTGTCTATATGCTCTCGAACCACCCTTAACCATACGAGCAGGAGGATCATGATTACCAAAAGGAATCAAAGACACAGAAACACCAAAGATATCCATAGAATCAACTTCCAAATGTGTGTGCTCTTCAGTCAACTCACCCTCATTCAAACAAACCAAGCAATCATCTTCCTCGGCAGCATCAAGATATTCCAAAATTCCCTTCTCAAACAAATTTTCCCAAGACAAACTTCCACTCTTAACCAATTCTAAATGCTCCTTAGTCAACTTAGACTCACCATTTTCAACAACAATCAAAGGTCGAATAACTCTACCAATCTCAGAACTAATAAAAACCGTATCCAAGAACTTATCAAACCGAACAGACATTTCAACAGGCAAGTTATTAGATCTCCTCTCAATCTTAACAGCCTTTACAAAAGTTTCAACATCATCAGTAGCCCCAACAAATCGACCATTATAAAAAACATCCAAAGCACCCTCGTCCTTCATCCCAACATTCTTCAAAACCTTCAAAACAGCGTCGTGCTCCATAGTAGTTCTCGTAGTAATCCTAGCCAAAAGAGCCAAGTTCTTTCTAAGACCAATCTCAGTTCCTTCAGGAGTTTCAATCGGACAGAACCTACCATAGTGAGTTGGATGAACAGTTCGCGCAGCCAAATTCTCTTGCTCTCCAGGAAGAGTCGAAGTCACCCTCTGCAATTGAGACATAATCGCAAAAGAATTATTCTTATCCATATTCTGAGTCACACCCTTTCGCTCTCCAATCCAAGAACCAGTAGCAATCGCCGACTCAATACGATGTGTAAACAAAGTAGACTTCGCAATCGTCTTAATAGAATAAAATTTTCGTCTCTTCACGGTCTTCTGCAAAGTATGAGAAACTTCTCTCAATAAAATATTAATATTAACCCTAAACAAATCAGCCAACAAATCACCAGACAACCTAACTCTCTTATTCGCATAATGATCCTTATCGGTAAAGGCCGCATCAGGATTTTCTCGAGCAATATAAAACTGCTTAATAAATTTACAAAGAGTTCGAGCCTTTTCCAATCGAGAAGCCTTATCCAAACCAATATGCGGCAAAAAGTAAGAATCCATTCTCTGCTTAACTCGGTCAAGCATTTCCTTATTTGTACCTTGCAAACTAGATTTCTCAGCAATCCACATCAAAGCATCATTCACATTCGCAATATCCGCATACTCATAAAGATTAACAACCAAGCTATCAGTCTGCTTCCCAATCAACTTAACAATGTCAGCGTCGCTAGTCATGCCCAAAGCCTTCAATAAAACAATAGCGGGAATATCCCTAAACCTAGAAAAAGAACTCTCCAAAATTCCATCAACACTCTCAACCAAAGAGACAGGAATCTTGTAAGCACCTCTCTGGGAAAACAGCCTAAGCATCAGTCTATTCTTAGTCTTCTGCCATTCAACGAAAGTCTGATTCGAAGCCAAATCCTCAGCCATAACCATAACCCTCTCATTACCATTAATCAAAAAATACCCACCATGATCCTTAGGATCAATATAATTCTTAATCAAATCATCCTCACTCATATCGCACAAATTACAAGCATTACTCTTAACCATAACCGGAATCCGCCCAAGCTGAACTTCCTCAGTCTCAACCTGCCCAGCATAATTAATAGTCATCTCCATCCAAATAGGTGCAGAATAAGTCAACTTCCTCAACCTAATCTCAGCAGGAGTAACCGGCCTCGAAGAACCATCAGACTCAATAACATTCGGCTTACCAACTCTAATCTTACCCAACTTAATTTCAAAATCCTCATTTGGCAAAGCATCAGAAAGCTCAGTCACAATCTCTTGCATTCGATTCCCAATAAAATCATTAAACGACTTAATATTAGACTCAACAAGTGAATGGTTCTTCAAAAATTCCTTAACCAAAATATGTTCAGCCATTTTTCACCTCCAGTGAATAAATGTCTGCATGAAATATTTTTAATGTTACTTTTTTTCGAGCTTTGCGAGAAAAACATGAAAGTTGCCTGTAACTTACTTCAGCCATGCTAAATCACAACCCTGTAATACACTTCATCGACCCGCGAAATCTTAACAACGTCACCAGTCTCACAACCTTCCGGAAGAGCTGGGTCCTTTTTAGAAATCTTTGGTAGCTGCGCCAAAGCAATATTGTATTCGCTCAAGACCTTCTCAGCCTCGCTAGAATTCAACTTTGTATGCTTCGGTTGGAGTACGTGCATTTTACCTTTTAGAATATCCCTTTAGATAATGAAAATATCAAAAATGGCTTTAAAAACCTTTCTCTTTTTGCCATTATAGAGTAGTTCGCGCCAAAATTCAACAAAAAATATATGACCCCGGGGGGATTTGAACCCCCGACACCTGGATTAAAAGTCCAGTGCTCTGACCAGGCTGAGCTACGGAGTCATTAATCTAATAGATAAAAATCACTTTAAAAAACTATTCTTTAACGCCCTCCAAACAATTTTGATTTATAGCAGTTTAAGACTAGGCGCAAGGTTGCGAAGTGTGCAAGCGCACATGAGCGTTCTTGCAACGACGTATCAATCGCTAGAAATCGAAATTAATTACTGCCCCTCGTATTCTTCGATGGTTCTATCCAAAACATCCAACTTAATTCCCGCCTGATTCCAAAAATCCATAGCCCCCGACGCATGATAAACCTTCTCACAAACAACCCTCTTTATCCCAGAATTTACAATCATCTTAGCACAAATATCGCACGGCGTCATCTTACAATACAGCGTCGCTCCCTCAACAGGTATCCCAAGCTTGGCCGCCTGACAAATAGCATTCTGCTCCGCATGTGCAGTCCTAACACAATGCTGCCGAACAACACCATCATGCGTCCACTCCTCCATCTTATGCCCGACATCATCACAATGCGGAAACCCAACCGGCGACCCCACATAACCCGTCACCAAAATCTGCTTATCCTTAACAATCACCGCACCACTCCGACCCCTATCGCAAGTCCCCCTAGTAGCAACCGTCCTACAAATCTCCATAAAATACTCATCCCAACTCGGTCGAATATATTTCTCCTCTCCAGAACCAATCTTACCAAGAACGGCCCCAACTTTCTTATGTAACTCTTCAATCGTCCAATCATTCTTAAACCGATGATTCGCCATATCAACGCACCTTCTAAGATTCCCTTTCGTAGGATCTGTCAAATTCGATTCCCTCTGCTCATCAGAAACAAACTGCTCGAAAGAAACATTATCAGTAGAAGATCCCCTCCCAACAATCCTCGCATATCTCGTCTCAATATCTGCATCAATCCCGAACAAAACGAAGTCGCCCTTCTTTCTCAACGCATTAATCTCTCCAGCACAACGCAAACTCTCAATAACACAATCCCCTTCAATTTCTACAGCTTTCTCATAAAGCTGCTCTGCAATATAACCCGGACCAAACTTCACCCTCAAATCATTCGCTACTAAAACCATATTGTCCCTATTAACAGCAAGACCCCTCTTCTTAATTTCTTCAATAAGATATTCCCGAACAGACAAATGCTTAAACCCCCTTTCTTTCACAAGATAGTCAGCCACAGTCCCCTTTCCCGCACCCAATGTACCCGTAATCCCGATAATCATTAAACAAAATATCAATCTAAATTTATAAAGACTATTGCACTAAATCATATATTATCCAAACCAGAAACATTTCTCGGAAACACCACCACACCAACGCTTTGATCCCCCAATACCTTTTCTAAATAAGAAGTATGAACACATCCAGTTTCAACCCAAAAATTCATTTCAGCAATTTCCTCATTGTTTGGCTCACGATATTCCGGCGAAAAATAATTTGAACCCATACTAAACATACTAAACATCTTCTATTTAAACATTACTTCCACCAGTCGACCCCCAAGCCCCATCACCACGCACGCTTTCCGACAACTCATCTACAACCTCGACATCAACAGAAGCAACGGGAGCAATCACGACTTGCGCAACCTTATCCCCAACCTTAATCACAAAATCCTCGTCACCCGTATTCAAAAAAACAACTCCATACTCCCCACGATAACCATACTCAATCACTCCTCCCAAAATAGAAATCCCTTTCTTGTAAGCCAACCCACTCTTCCCACGAATATTAACCCAATATCCCTCCGGCAACTCCATCGCAATCCCCGTCGACACCAACTGCCTTTTCCCAGCCGAAACAACATAATCCTCCGACGAACACAAATCCATCGCCGCATCCCCCTCATGCGCATACCTCGGCAAGATAGCATTCTCCTTCAACTTCTTAACCTTAACATTTAACATGCCCTCTCCAATTTTCTCAAACCTTTTAATCTTTTTCCCTTCAATTTCCTTAAACCCAACAAACTCATCCAACAACCGAACCCAAGTCTTACCCTTATTAACATCCCCATATATCACAAGCTCCTGATCCACATTATCACAATTCCGACCAACACCAACAACCTCATATTCCCCACCCTTAAAATGTCTATATCTCTCCCCAACCTTTACCATCACAAAACAAACAAGCCTCCCTTTAAAAAAACTATTGCACCAAATCATACTCTTCCATGAGAAATGCGGCGCCGAAGACGACGTAATTTCTCATGGAACAAATCTAACACCGAACCTCTACTTCCCCAAAATAATCCGCAACGCATTCCTTCAACTCAATCAAAAACTCCTCACCAACATTCAACTCATCATCAAAAGAAGAATCAATCATTCCATCCTTATTCACTTTAAACCCCTGTAAGAAAAACTTCTTCGGCTTCGCCTCACAAATAGTATTCAACCACTTCGCCATAGCCATCACAGAATACGCATCATGCAACCGACCAACAATCGTCGTCCGAAACTCATACTCCCCAAAATCATGAATCATCTTAATCGACCCCTCAATCTTATCCATCGCAACATTAACCCCCGCAGTCTCAGAATATTTTTCCTTAGAAGATTTAATATCCATCGCAACATAATCAACCAGCCCCAAATCAATCATCTCCCTCAACCGATTCGGAAACGAACCATTAGTATCAATCTTAATCTTAAAACCCAAATCCTTAATCTTCCTGACGAAATCAAAATCCAAAGTCATCAACGGCTCACCCCCCGTAATACAAACAGCATCCAGCTTCCCAATTCTAGTCTTCAAAAAATCCAAAACGTATTCCTCACTAAATTCTTCCGGAGCATCTCTAATAACTAAATCCGGATTATAACAAAACCCACATCTAAAATTACACCCATATAAAAAAATCGTACAAGCAATCTCTCCGGGATAATCAATCGTACTAACCTTCTGCAATCCACAAATTTTCATGGTAAAAATTAATCAGTGGTAAACGTAGTCCTATCATTAAACTCAGCTAGCTTTCCTTCGTTCCATCGTGCAGTCGGTCTCAAATATCCTACAACCCTACTCCATATCTCGCATCTAGTTCTCGCCATTGGTATCACCCCCAAAATTTAATTCCGAATCAGAACTTTCAACAACAGTAATAGTATCACCCCTAACAGTAATCGTAGGTGCAATCAACTTAGGTTCTTCAACCTTAATACCCTCTGCAATAGCAATCTCCTCATCACTAACTTCCGCAACAACAACGTCCTTAACAACAACCGCATTAGCTTCGCTCTCAGCAATTTCCAAATCACACTTCGGACAATACTCATGTTCTCCACTCAAATAACCATGAACAGGACAAACAGAAAACGTAGGCGAAATCGTAAAATAAGGCAAATGATAATTACTACTAATTTTCTTAACCATCTTCTTAACCGCATCAGTAGTCATCCTCTCACCAACAAAAGTATGAAACACCGTCCCACCAGTATACTTACACTGCAACTCATCCTGAATATCAAGCGCCTCAAAAACATCCTCAGTAAAATTCACAGGCAACTGCGACGAATTCGTATAATACGGTGCCGCCCCTTTCTGATAAGCATCCTCATTCGCAACAACAGCCCGACCAAATCTTTTCTTATCCGCCCTAGCAAATCTATAAGTCGTCCCTTCCCCCGGCGTCGCCTCCAAATTATAAATATTCCCCGTCTCTTCCTGATACTCCGTCAACTTCTCCCTCATAAAATCCAAAATCTTCAAAGCAAAACTCTTACCCTTTTCCGTCGTAATATTCTCGCCGGGCATAAAATTCAAAATCGCCTCATTCATCCCCAAAAGACCAATCGTCGCAAAATGATTCTTCCACCACTCGCCAAACCTAGCATGAACCTGCCTCAAATAAAACTTCGAATAAGGATAAAGCCCTATCTTCGTAAAATTCTCAACCGTCTTCCTCTTAATCTCAAGACTCTCCTTCGCAAGTTCCATCAACCGATCAAGCCTCGCCAAAAAATCATCCTCATTCGTAGACACAAAACCAAGCCTCGCCATATTAACAGTCACGACGCCAATAGAACCTGTCAAAGGATTAGCACCAAACAAACCACCACCCCGCTTTTTCAATTGAGTATTATCAATCCTCAACCTACAACACATCGACCTCGCGTCCTCAGGCTTCATATCAGAATTAACAAAATTCGAGAAATAAGGAATCCCATACTTCGCAGTCATTTCCCAAATCAAATCATACTCCGGTTTATTAAAATCAAAATCCTTCGTAATATTATAAGTTGGAATCGGAAAAGTAAAAACCTGCCCAGTCGCATCACCCTCAATCATAACCTCAGCAAACGCCTTATTAATCATCCCCATCTCTTCCTCAAAATCCTTATACGTCTCCATCTGCGGCTGCCCACCAATAATCACATGCTCATCCTCCATATAACTCGGCACATCCAAATCCATAGTAATATTAGTAAACGGCGTCTGAAAACCAACCCTCGTCGGTACAGCCAAATTAAAAACAAATTCCTGCATGCTCTGTTTAACTTGCTTATAATCCATATTATCATACTTCACAAACGGTGCGAGTAAAGTATCAAAATTAGAAAACGCTTGCGCTCCCGCAGTCTCACCCTGCAAAGTATAAAAGAAATTAACCATCTGCCCAAGTGCAGTCCTCAAATGTTTAGGCGGCTTCGATTCAACTTTCCCCTTAACACCCTTAAACCCAACCGTCAACAAATCCTTCAAATCCCAACCAACACAATACGCTCCAAGAGAATCCACGTCATGAATATGTATATCATTAGATTCATGAACTTTCCGAATCGCCTCCGGATAAATCCGCCTCATCCAATAATTCGCAATAATCTTCGTCGTAATATAATTATTCAAACCCTGCAAACTATAACCCATATTAGAATTCTCCTTAACCATCCAATCATTCAAACCAATATAATCATCAACAACCTCAATCGTATCAAACAAACCTTTAACATCCCTCAACTCCTCATGACTCTGCCGATAAAGAATAAACGCCTTACCAACCTTCGCATGCCCCTCCTCAATCAAAATCTTCTCAGTCAAATCCTGCACCTCTTCAACCTCCGGAATACCATGCTCCCCATGAATCATCTCTAATTTTTCAACAATCAAATCAGCAAGAACCCTAGACCTTTCCTTGTCTTTTCCCCCGACAGCTTTAACCGCTTTCCAAATCGCATCCTCGATCTTATCTTTCTGAAAGAGCACAACGCTCCCATCCCTTTTCCTTATTTTGTTTACCATCTTATTTTAATTTTTTTATTTCTTCTTTGAACTCATCAATGTCCGCGAAATCCCGATACACCGCAGCGAACCGAATGTATGCAACCTTGTCAACTTGCCGAAGTTTATTCATCACAAGCTCACCAATCTTGGTGCTCTTAATATCCTTGTCCTTCGCAATCCGATAAACCTTAGCCTCCACATCATCAACAACCCCCTCAATCTGCTCACTCGTGAAAGGTCTCTTCTGGAGATTTTTATCAATCCCCTCAAACAACTTATCCCGCGAAAACTTCTCCCTTCGTCCGTCCTTTTTAATAACATTCAAATCCAACTCAACCCTCTCATATGTCGTAAAACGCTTCCCACATTTCAAGCACTCACGCCTCCGACGAGCCACCGAACCACTATCTCTTTTATCAGTAACCTTCGTTTCAGCAGCAGTACAGTATGGACACAACATTAGCAAAAATCCCCAGATTTTTGATCCGCAAGGACTTTGTCATTGCATAATATTTTATGTATCATTTTTTCCCCATTTGTTATTTTATAGTGAATACAAGATATAGTATCTCGCACCCCTTTTGACCACAATTACTTGTAGTTGTAAGAAACCATTGACCAAAAGACTATTTAAAGATTATTATCATAAACAACCTATCTTCGTTAACAATAGTTAACATCGCAGACCGACTGTTACTTTTTTCAAGGAATCACGCACCTTTAAATACCAAAACAAAACACTAAAAATTTACCGACGAGCCCTAATAAAACCTAAACCGCTTACACAACTCAGCAACTTCCAACTTAATTCTAGAACGAATAAAATCATTACTCATATGATTAATCACATCCGCAATCCAATTCCCAACCATAATCATCTCATTTTCTTTCATACCCATAGTTGTCAAAATCGGAACACCCAAACGAATCCCAGACGGCTTAAACGGAGTAGACGGATCAAACGGAATCGTATTCGCATTAGTCACAATCCCCGCCTCTTCCAAAGCAACAGCAACCTCTCGACCTTTGCCCGGCTCACCAATAGCCTTAGTCCCAATCAAATCAATCAACACCAAATGATTATCAGTCCCATCGCTAACCAACTTAATATTCCTCTTCTTCAAAGTCTCCGCCAACACAAAACAATTATCAACAATCTGCTGAGCATACTTCCTAAACGAAGGCTTCAACGCCTCGCCAAAACAAATAGCCTTCCCAGCAATCGTATGCTCATGCGGACCGCCCTGCAGCCCAGGAAAAATCGCCTTATCAATTCCCTTACCAAATTCTTCCTTACACATAATCATCGCACTCCGCGGACCACGCAAAGTCTTATGCGTCGTCGTCGTAACAAAATCAAAATGCGGGAACGGCGATGGATGAACACCCGCAGCAACCAACCCAGCAATATGAGAAATGTCCGCCAAGCAATAAGCACCAACCTCCTTAGCAATATCAGCAAAGCCCTTAAAATCAATAACTCTCGGATAAGCAGTCGCCCCACAAACAATCATCTTCGGCCGTTCCCTCAAAGCAATCTCCCGAACCTTCGCCATATCAATCAAACCATTCTCTTCCTCAACACCATACGAAACAAAATCATAAGTCTTCCCCGAAAAATTAACCTTAGACCCATGAGTCAAATGCCCACCATGCATCAAATCCATCCCAAGAATCTTATCCCCAGCTTCCAAAACAGAAAAGTAAACCGCCATATTAGCAGGACTACCAGAATTAGACTGCACATTCACATACTCCGCGCCAAACAATTTCTTCGCCCGCTCAATCGCCAAATTCTCAACCTTATCAACAAACTCATTCCCCTGATAATACCGCTTCCCCGGATAACCCTCAGCATACTTATTGTTCAAAACCGAACCGCACGCCGCCAAAACATCACGCGAACAAAAATTCTCCGACGGTATCATATTCAAAGTACTCTTCTGCCGCGCCAACTCATCACGAACAATCCCCCGAACTTCCAAGTCATCAACAATCCCGACATCACCCTTATTCACCCGAACATAACTCTCAAAAATATAATCGCCCCTATCATCAGCCTCCATCAATTTCCACTTAGAATAATTAACCTCAGGAAAATAAACATCCCCATCATAATCCCCCTTAACCTTCGTCAATTCCAACCTATCAGCAACCTTCAAACCCTGCGCATAAACACTAGCCCCACCGATAACAAAAACCTTCTCATAATGTTTACAACAATCCAAGGCATCCTCAAAAGAAGTCTTAACAACCGCACCCTCCGCAGAATAATATTCATCAGAAGTCAAAACAACATTCAAACGATTCGGTAACGGCTTCACTGGTAACGACTCAAAAGTCTTTCGCCCCATAATAACCGCAGCTCCATGAGTCAATTTCTTAAACCGCTGAAAATCCTCACTAAAATACCAAGGTATCTTCATCCCATTTCCAATAACACCATTCTCCGCAATAGCCGAAATCACTATAACTTCCATTATACCGCAATCTCAAATTTAATTGTCGGATGATTCTCATAATCAACAACCTTACTATCAGTATACTTCCAATCGAAAATCGAAGTAAAATTCTCAGTCACCAGCTTCGGCAACGGATACGGTTTCCGCTTCAACTGCTCCTTAATCCCCTCAAGCTGATTAACATAAATATGCGTGTCCGCCAAAAACCCAACAAGCTTCCCCTCTTTCAACCCACACTCCTTAGCAAGCAAATGAAGCAAGAGCCCATACGAAGCAATATTAAACGGCAATCCCAAAGGCGAATCAACCGACCTCTGATTCCACAACAAATTCAATTTCCCATTAATCACAGTAACCTGAAAACCATAATGACAAAACGGCGGCACAACACTCGCAATATCCTTAGGATTCCAAGCCATACAAATCATCCGACGATTATTCGGATCATTCTTCAAAGTCTCAACAATTTTCTTCAACTGATCAATTCCCTTCCCCTCATAATTCGCATCATAAGTAGAATAGTCCGCGCCAAAATGCCTCCACTGCCAACCATACAAAGGACCCAAATCCCGCTCTTCCATCATTCTCTTCTTAGTCTCCTCGTCATGCCCATACGGCACAATCAACGGCGTACACCATTCATCCCAAATATGATTATCCCGCTCAAGCAACCACTTCTTATCCGTAATCCCTTTAATAAAAAACTCAAGCTCCGAAGCAACCAACCTCAAAGGAACCCTCTTCGTCGTCAACAACGGAAACCCCTCAGACATATCATGCTCAAACATAGCCCCAGCAATGGCAACAGTATCAACCCCAGTCCGATTCTCTTTCAACTCACCCTCATCCAAAATCTTCTTTAAAACATCTAAGTAAGCCTTCATTCTACCAAAGCCTTAACGCCATACCTCTTTTCAAGTTCTTTAATCATCTTCGCCTTCTCATCTTCACTCATCCCCTCAGTACTATAAACTATCTCCCTACTCCCAGAAATCTCACCAATCGCACCAACAACAATCCCATAAACTTCCTGATGAATATCCTCAATACTCCTCATCTTATCCCCCGGCGTGCACTCAACTACATTCCAATCAAACTTCTTAGCACAATACAAAAACGCCTCCGAAGCATTCTTCAAATGATTTATATCAGCCTCGTGAATATCCCGCTTCTCACCACCAACATAATCCCTATGTCCCTTCTTATCAACCAAAGTCTGAGCAACAACAGGATCCGCATAAAGCAAAATCTGACAATCAGGCTCTGGTATCCCAAAAATATTAAACTCCAAATCTTTCAACCAATCCAAGAACTTATCCTTCTCAGCATCATCACTAATCTTCCCAGCCTGATGCCCCATATTCGCCGAAACATAACGATTACAAATACAAATCTCCCCCGCCTCAATCCTCTTCTTCGCCTCAGCAGCCGCAGCGAACCTATCACAAGCATAAAAAATCGAGGCCCGATAAGGTCCAACCTCCTCAGCAGTACCAAACTTCCCATTCAAATAATCCTCAACCATCGTCGCGCTCCTCTCACCATACTGCGGAAAATCCAACATAAAAACAGAATGCCCCTCACTCTTCAACCGCTCAACCAACTTCTCAGTCTGCGTCCCCTTCCCGCTACCATCGGTCCCATCGATAACAATCAACTTTCCCTTCACCATAAAAAAACCAACCCTCAAACCTTTATAAAAAAATATGAACTACAACATATACATCACAATAAAAGATATAAACATATCCCTCAAGAAGAATTATGGATGAAATCGAAATCACCATAGACTTACGAGAAAGAGATGCACACATAAAAAAATATCTAGAAATAAACGGACTATCCCATATTCAAGAAGACCTAAGTGCAGCATACTGCGCCATATCATTAACAGGAGTAGACAAAAAAGTATTAGGACCAATACTATCCAGTCGTCAAAAAACGCTCAAAGAAAAAATACTAGCACCATTAGACATAAGAGGATACGACCCGAAAGAAGCCCCATACTCACCGGATAATAATCCGACAGCTCAAAGAGATGAAATCTGCAAAGTCGATACCGGAAGAATTGTCGGAGCAAGATACTTCGCAATGATAAGTATTTCGCCCTCAACAGGAATGGGCGTAGAAATGCAAAAAGCCGAAGAACTTCTCCGAATGTCAGTAATACTAACGGACAACAACATAACCGACTCGAGAATGAAAGCCGCACGAATAATCAACCTCGGATATGACAACCTAGAAAAACAAGCCAGCCAAATAAGCCAAGTATTCCGAATGCTCCAAGAATACACGCCCGGAGCAGGACTCAAAAACGGACAACCCATATTAATAGGATTCCCAAACAAAGGAGGCAACCCCGTCAACTTAGAAGAACTAACCCACTCAACCTTCCCAGACCTACGATACACACACAGAGGAGAAATATCTCCAGTAAAACAAAAACCAACAGACCCAAGCCAATTCTACGAAACAGAGACTTAACTATAGATTACACACAACTAACAATCTTACAAAAATTACAAACATCACTCCTTGACGGCTCCCCACATCCCTTACAAATCTTCATCTCACGAACATTCTCTTTCCTCAACTTCGGAACCAACTTCTGAAAATTCTCAACAATCTTTTTCTTCTCATCATAACTAATCCCCGCCATCCATTCCCGAGTCTCAACCCGATAAGTCCCAAACGCACACGGACACTTATCATACAAGATATCAAACTTCTTAGCCTTCGCATATTTCATAATCTCAGACTCCGGAACAAAAAACAATGGCTTAACCCTCTGTGCAAAACCTTTAACAGCCTTGCCCCCAGTCGCCGGCGAAGAATTAACTCCAAGCAAAACATTCCCCTTCAAAAAATTCATCAAAACATTCTGAGCTTCATCATCAAGATTATGTCCAGTCACCAACTTATCCGCCCCAAGCTTCTTCGCATGCTTATTCAAAATCCATCTCTTAATAATCCCACAAACCGTACACCCTGTCAAATTCTTCTGCTTCTTCAAAACAGCCTTAATAAAACAAATCCCCTGCCCAAGCTCTTTCTTCAAATCAACAATCGTCAACGGCACATCCAACTCCGAGCAAAACGCCATCATCTTCTCATTATGAATCTCACTCCACTTCCCAAGCTTCAAATCAATCAACAACCCATGAACATCATACCCCATTTTCTTCAGTATATATATAACACTAGTCGAATCCTTCCCCCCAGACAAAGCCACAACTACCTTATCAGACTTCTTCACAAGCCCATATTTCGCAATCGTCCTCGCAACTTCCTTCTCGATGTTCATGTAACTAATTACTTCAAAACATTTATAAAGAATTGCTATCAATAGAATTTATGACAGACAAAAAAAAGAACATCGATTACAAAAAAATAGCGAAAGCTCTATCTAAAAATTACTGGACAATTTCAACACTAGTCCTAGCAGTTCTACTTATCGCAGTATTAATTTCAGGAGGCATTACCGGGGCAGCAATAAGCGCAGATGCAGCAGGACAAAAAGTATTAGCCTTCGCAAACAACCAATACCCTAATGCAGAGATTCTAGAAGTAACTGATGAAGGAGGATTATACGAAGTAATCCTCTCAATCGACGGACAAGAAAGCCCACTTTATGCCACAAAAGATGGAAAAAGTATAGTTCTTCCACAAGGCATAATTCCACTAGAAGTACAAACCCCAGACCGACCAACAACAGACAACACCCCAAAAATCCCAATCCATGAATGTATCAAACAATACGATATTTCAGACGAAACAATTATTTTTTATTACTCCGACCAATGCGGATGGTGTGCAAAAATGAAACCTGGAGTAGAAAATTTAGAAAAAGAAGGATACAGCTTCAAATGGATTGAAGGAAGCAACGCAGAAGATTCTCAATTAATTGACGATTGTATTAGACCTCATATGACCGGAGGCGGAGTACCACAATTCATTTGCCCAAAAACAAGCGAAATACACGTAGGAGCATTTGCAGACGAAAACAAAAACCTAGACCAATTAGCTCTCAAAAATTGGGTCGATAATTGTATAGCTAATTAAATTTCTAAAAATATCCTCAAGAAACAACAATCGGTTTATCTAAATAAGCAATCTCATCCTCGGACAACTTCAACCCATCCCTAATCTCAGACTTCTGCAAAATAACTTTCAACAACATAAAATCTCTCATCGCAGTCTTCGTAGAAATATGACAATGCTTCGCATACTTCTGACAAATCGTCTTCTTCTTCGCCGCCCTCTGATTCTGCAACCATATCTTCAAAATACGACTAGGCTTCCTATACTGCGTCCACCCACCCCTATTGTATTCCTTAACCGAAGCTACACCTGCCCCAAGCAAAAAATACTCATAAACCATAAACCTCCAATGCCTCTGCCTTCTAATCCGCCCCCTAAAAACATCAGCCAAACTCAAAGAATCAATCGCATCACACAATTCCTCGCCCTTATACGCAACCGGCAAATTCTCCTCAACCCACAAAAACACATCATCAATCGGCATATTAACCTCATCATAAACCCTAATCATCTCATCATCAATCTTCGCATTCTGAAACACATGCTGCAAAGCCGTAAAAATCGACTGCTCCTTATTCCTATCTCCAACCTCCTTAACCAACTCCGGCGAATCCATCTTCGACAAAACCTGCAAATCATTCAACGCCGCCCGAATATCCCCACGAGCCTTAATCGCAATCGAAGTCAAAACCTCATTCGACACCGCACAATTCTCCTTCTCACAAACATCAACCAAAAGATTCAACACAACTTTATAATCAACTTCCTTCAACTGAATCAATTCCGCCTTCCGCCGCAACAAACTAAACTTCTTATTCCAAATATCATTCGCCGTAATAATAACCGGAAACACCGACCTCTCCATCAAAACCAAAAGTTCACCAAGCCCTCCCCTATCCTTAATCGCCGCAATCCCATCAACCTCATCAATCAAAATAATCTTATTCTTCCTAAACAAACTCTTCTGCTGCGACGCCGGACCAACAATACTAGAAATCTTATCCTTATTTCTAAAATCCGAAGCATTCAATTCCAAAACCTCCGCATCCATCTCCGAAGCAATAGCATAAGCTAAACTCGTCTTACCATTTCCAGGAGGACCATGCAAAACAATCGCCCTCTTCTTCGGGAAACTCTTCAAAAAAATCTTAATCTTATCAATCGCCAACTCCTGTCCTTTAACATCCGAAAAACATCTCGCCCGATACTTCTCGCACCACGGCACATTATCCATATTCATCATTGTATCAACTCCAATCTTTTATTTACCACACTGACATCCAAGCTCGCAACCTCATCATAGCAATAAAGACCCTTATCAAATTCCTTCAAAAAATAAATCTTTTTATCATGGTCATAAGCAACCGCAATCTCCATCAAGGTGTTAGACCCAATATATCCTCCAACGCCCTTCTTGTCATAATTACAAACCAAAATAGCATCACTATCTCGAATCGCATCAAAATACCACTTAATAAAACCATATTTCTTCTTAGCCTCAGCATGTTCTTTTTGCATCTCATCCCACAATTCAGGATTCTCATCGTTAGCTAATTCAACTGTCCACGGATCAATAATCGCCTCATGTCCCATACTCAACAACTTATCTCGAACCTCAACCTTATTCTTCCTAAAAAACGAACTTCCACAAATCAAAATCTTCATATTTACTCTCCCCCCTTCAAGTCTCCACTCTCGCCACCAAGACCCGCACGAATAAACGCAGCAATCAAAGCTTCCAACTGAATAAACTCATCAGCACCCTCGACCAACCTAAACTCAGCCTCACCAGTCTTCTCAGTCAACTTAACTTTCAACATATTATCAATCGGCAAATTCCAAACCTCTTTCTGAATCGCTTTAATGACATCCTGCCCCGAAATAGATTCTTTGAGCATAATGTCCAACAACTTCTCCCTAGAGTTCTGGAAATCACCGCTCAAAGCATAATCTAAGACAACCTTAATATCACTAGGCTTCGCCTTACTAACAATTGTATTAACCAAATCAGGAGTCAAGTTTGGACTAATCGAAGCAGTCGCTTGCAACAAATTAATCGCCCGCCTACAATCACCCTCACTAGCCTCATACAAAGCATCAAAAGCATCAGCACTAATCGACAAACCCTCAGTCTCAGCAATCAAATCAATCCGCTTCTTAATATCCTTCTTCTCCAACAACTGAAACCTAAAAACAACCGCCCTAGACTGAATCGGATCCAAAATCTTAGAAGAATAATTACAAGACATCACAAACCTACAAGTCGAAGTATAGTTCTCCATAGTCCTCCTAAGAGCCTGCTGAGCCTCCCTAGTCAGAGCATCAGCCTCATCCAGAAAGATAACCTTAAACGGAACATCCCCAATCGCCTTCGTCCTCGCAAAATCCTTAACCTTCTGTCGAACAACATCAATACCTCTCTCGTCCGAAGCATTCAATTCCAAATAATTCTCCCTCCAAGATTCACCAAACAAACTCTTAACAATAATCAAAGCCAAAGTCGACTTCCCCGTCCCTGCCGGACCAGCAAAAAGCAAATGAGGAATATTCATAGAATTAGTCAAAGCCTTAACTCTCTTGAGAATCTCCTCCTGGCCAACCATATCGTCAAAAATCTTAGGCCGATATTTCTCAGTCCACACCTCCGAATTATAATGATCACTCATGCACAAAGATAATAGATTTGATTTATAAGGATTTATGTTATCAACTAGAACTATTCCCTGCTCCTATTCGCTCCTCTGAAAAAGCCTTCCACTCAGATTCATATTTTCCAGTAGACTCTAAAGGACACTGCTGACAAGGAGTCTCAGGATCTAAATTTCCAGGCACCTCAAGATAACCTAATTTTACAGCAAGATAATGCTCAGACATATCCCCCACTTTAAACCACTCATCATCCTTCTTTGTAATATGAAAAGGGAGGGTACTAGAAGTTAGACCCCTAAACTGATTATAGATTTCTAGCGCAGTAAAACTATTGTTTCCCATATATTCCGATATAAGAGACTCATTCTTTTTGAATAATTCCCGGAGAAACCCTTTTTCAAAAGAATCCTCTCCCAAATTTTCATCTAATACTGCCATCATATCTTCTAACATACCATATCAAAGAACAAATACCTTATAAGGATTATTGTGATAAATATCTATTCACATCTAAATCGTTTTCTCGACAGAATTTCTCGGAGACATCTCTTGGAAGATAACTCAGAGATTTCGTTAGTTGAGATACACTTTCCCCCCTACTAAGAACAACATCTCCCAAGGAAATGAAAGTTCCTTCAAACCCTCCAGTTCTATGCTTTCTTATGATTCTACACTCCAACGGAACCCCCTCGATATAATGAGCCAATGCCCTATGATGACCACCGTCAGCAAACCTATCTAAAACTAATTCATAATAATCATCTCTTTTAACAACTTCAACGGCAGGAAATTTATGCCCCAATTTAATCCCCTCAGCCATAGCAGCAACAAGCAAAGCACTCTTTTCATGCTCCCATGCTTTCAACTCAACTTCATGCAAGTCCAAATACTTTTTTCTTTTAAACATTTTAATATTACACCAATTTCTCCAACCAGTCCTAGAATTACATTTACTTATTTCTCTTAAGCTTTCTCTTTCGCTTTTCTTTCTTAAGTCTCTTACGCTGCCATTTCCAACGCATCTGACCCTTCTTCTTCCATCGTCTTGAACTTCTCTTCATTGTATTAGTCTATCCAAATTTCGGTTTATAAAGTTTTAGTTGCAAAAAAAAGAAAATAGCCCCGCCAGGATTGGCAACGCAGCTGAACGAAGCGATGACCGATGCCAGCAAGCTTCTTTGAAGCGCAGCTCGTACCGTAGGTGAGAATCCTATAGCCCCGCCAGGATTCGAACCTGGGTCGTGAGAGTCAGAGTCTCACATCCTTGACCACTAGACTACGGGACTATATCCAAAGAAGAAAATTTGAATTTAAAAACCTTTATAATACAATCCACCCTCAATGAAACATGAACAAAATCAAAGCAACACTAATCTCAGAGAAAGTAACATCAAACACAGCCGAAGCTCACAACCTATTCACATCCTCAAGATTCGGCGAAAAACTCGGCGATAAAATCCTATACTCATTATCCGAAGCACTATACTTAGTCCAAGACAAAAAAATGGACATCTATAATTACCAAGACAAAAAACTAACACAAAATGAAATCCTAAAAAAATTCCAACGAATCGACAAAAAGTTCAAAACAAAACATCTAGTCTTCAAAGATCTAAGAAAAAATGGATACATTGTAAAGACAGCACTAAAGTTCGGAGCAGAATTCCGAGTCTACGAAAAAGGATCCAAAATCAAAAGTCATTCCAAATGGATTTGCTTCCCAGTCTCAGAAAACAAACAATTAACATGGCAAGAATTCTCGGCGAAAAACAGAGTTGCCCACTCAACGAAAAAGAACCTCTTAATCGCAGTTGTAGACGACGAAGGCGCCGTATCCTACTACGAAGTCAAGTGGACAAGAGTATAAATATATTTATAACTCCATCTTATTTCTTAAAAACATGATAGACGTCCAAGAAAAAAAGAGAAAAATAATCTCATTCCTAGAGGACAATGGCCCCTCCCTACCAGTCCGAATCGCAAAGGCAATACAAATGGATCCCGTCTTTGCATCCGCAATTCTCTCAGAACTTCTTGGCACCAAACAAGTAAAACTAAGCCACATGAAAATCGGCTCAAGCCCGCTCTACTTAATTCCAGGACAAGAACAAAGACTAGAAGAACAAACCGAAAACCTGAAATCAGTAGAGAAAGAAGCCTATCTAAAACTCGAAGAGGAAAAAGTAATAACGGACGAAGAGGAAACCCCTGCAATTCGAGTCGCTCTCAGAAACATCAAAGACTTCGCAACCCCTTTCAAATTTGAAGAAAAAATAATGTGGAAATATTCATTCACCCCCGAAGAAGAAATTCAAAAACTCTTATCTCCGCCACAGAAAGAAGAACCCAAGGAAGTTCCAAAAGCTTGGGAAGCGAAAAAAGAAGAAATCAAACAGATTAAGGAAGAAGCAAAAAAAGTAGAAAACATATTTGAAGAAAAAACACAAACAAAAAAAACATTCCTAAAACAAATAGAAGAATTCCTAGAAAGTAAAAACACGAAAATAATCTCCATGGAAGAAGTTGACAAAAAGAAAGTCGTAGCAAAAACAGAATCAGAAAATAGAAAAGCTCTCCTATTCGCTTTTAATAAAAAAAGAATAAGTGAAGATGAATTGATGAAATGCTACAAACAAGCTAAGACATCAAACCTCCCATACCACATCATCATCCTAGGCGACCTCACAAAAAAAATGAACGACACAATTGACGCCTATAAAAAATTATTGAAAGTCGACAATCTAAACACTTAAAAACCAAAAAAATTACATTTAACTATGGGAAGAATCAAATCCAAATTAATCAAAAGAACATCTAGACAATTACTAAAAAACTCAGACGAGTCTTTCGGAAAAACATTTGCAGAAAATAAGAAAGCACTTGGAAGTACATTACAAAGTAAAAAAATGCGAAACAAAATCGCAGGATATGTCGCTCGAATCAAAACAAATACAAAAACAATAATCGACGACACTGACAACGAATAAAATGACAGAAGAAAAACAAAAATCACAAGAGAACTCTATTTTTATCGGAGGCAAACCCTTCATGAATTATGTAACTGGAGTAATTATGCAATTCGGAAACGGAGCCGACGAAGTAGTAGTGAAAGCACGAGGGAAATTCATCTCTAAAGGTGTCGATGTAGCAGAAGTGGCACGAAGAAAATTCTTAGCTGAACAAAATGTATCAGTAAAAGACGTCTCAATAGGAAGCAAAGAATTCGAAAACAAAGAAGGCAAGCTCGTAAATGTCTCAGTTCTAGAAATAACTCTTAAAAAAGGATAATTACTTTTTATTTTTTCCCTTACCCTTCAACAACCTGTTCAATTTCCTATCAATTTCCACTACCTTCTTCTCTATTCTTCTCATTCTCTTTATTCTTCTCCAAGTAAAGAAACCCATTATAAGAATATATAAAACATAAACTATAACCGCAATCCCAACAAATTTAAAAATAGTAACAAGCCCTTCTACCCTCGCAAGAACACTCGGAGGCAAAACCGAAATAACCTCTTCAACAACCATAGAACATTACAGAAAACACACTTTATAATGATTTTGAATGGCTCTGGGGAGTGCTGACCTCTTGTTGCGAAAGCGAGCCGCAGACGAGACCGTGACAAGTGAGCATCTTTGATGCGACGCCCAAAGGGAGGGCAGTACAGAATGGCTCTGGGGAGTGCTGACCTCCCGACCTCGGCCTCATGAGAGCCGCGCTCTACCGCTGAGCTACAGAGCCAAAATTAGAAACTAAAATTCCTTTAAAAGACTTACTATGCCCTAAAAACAATTTTGATTCTTAGTAGGTTTAGTCATTCTTCAAATCCCTGAAGAATGGATAATGAAACATTTCACATGTTACTTTAGACTAGGCGCAAGATTGCGAAGCGTATCGACATACGTGAGCGTTCTTGCAACGACGTATAAACCGCTAAGAATCAAAATCAAGTTATCATTCGTTTAATCCAATCACCAAACCTATTCCACCAAGTCTTTTTCTTAAAATCAATACGCTGATATTTATCAACACATTCCTCACAGCTGCCTCCACAATCAATCCCTTCCTCATCCCCACTCATCTTCCCATCAAAACAATAATCACAATAAGGACTCTCCCCACCATCATCCAAATTAATATTCAAAAAAGGAGCATCATCTCCTCCCTCACTTATCCGCGCAATCAAATCATTATCCAACCTATTATAAACACCAATAAAATCCTCCCCACATTTCGAAAACCTCTTCGTATAAATATCAACACCAACCGAACAAACCCTGCTCTCTTTCTCCGACTCCGCACAACCATTCTTATCGACACAAAGCCTAGACTTAGTACCACTCAGTTCATTAATCTCCCCTCCAACCAAATCCATAAAATTGTAATCAACCTCACAACTCGTCCAATCACTACACTGAACATCCGGCATACATTGTCTACTCACCCTACATTCCAACTTTTGAGGGATATCATACGAAGTCCCACAACTACTCAAATCCTTACAATTAGGAATAGTAAAACCATTTCTACAATCCGACCACTCACATTCCCAATTCTCGACACAACTGCCATCACAACGCTGCACCTCAGCCGGAACATCCGTCGGAATAAAACAATCCTTCGCATCCTCACACTCTCTCCTCTGAACACCATTCTCGCAAGATTCCCAATCACTACAAACCCAACGCGACTCACACTGAGACTTCCAGACCCTTTCCTTATCAACCAAATTCAAACCAAGCACATCCGAATCCTGACGAGGAGACTTCTCAATCTCAATAAAGTCATCAATACTAACTCCATCCAAAGGACTCAAAGAAACATTAACCCCTTCCTCCTGAGCCCCAAGCGGACAATACCTAACAAAAAGACTCCGCGGCTCCTCACAAATCGGCGCAGAAAAATCCTTAATAATATCCAACGAAACATCAATATTCTGCGGATTCTTCTCAGCCGGAATCTTATACGCCTTCACCCCTTTCGTGTTCGGAACATCCGTCAACCTATAAACCTGCTCCGTAAAATCAAAAAACGAAATCTCCAAAGCATTAATCCTATAAGAATCCAAACTCCTCTTCGCCTCCAAAAAAATACTCTTCGAATACGCATCATAACAAGCATCATAAACAAAACTGGCAACCTTATTGACATCAACACACTCTGGCGGAGGCGAAACCGTTTCACTAAAAGAAAAATTCCAAGCAATCCACACCAACATCAAAACCACTATAGCCAAAACAAGAATATTCAAAACCAACCATTTTTTTTGCATAATATATTAAGATAAAAGGGGTTTAAATTATTGACTATCTCACATTCTTCTTCATCTCTTTCATCCATTCCCTACTCCCAATAGGATGAGAAGAAAACACCGGCAACTTATTCTTCTCGACATTCTTCACTTTTGCCTTCCTGCTTTTCTTAAGAGCCAATCTCTTTTTCTTCATCTCAATCTTAATCCTCTTCCTAGCATCCTTAGCCTCCTTCTTCTTTATAGTTTCAAGTCTTTTCGATTCCGCAGCTTGTTTCTTAAAAAACTTCTTTCTTCGCTTAGAAGCAATTTTCTCTAACCTCTTCTTTTCCGCATTAGCAATCTTCTCCGCCTTCTTACGAGCTTTCGCCGCCCTTTTATCAGTCAAAATTTTCTTACGGACCTCAATGACCGCAATCTTCTTTCTCTGTGCCATAGACTCTGCCTTATGCTTAACCTCCACCTTAGCAGCAACAGAAACTTCTTTCTTCGCTTCAACGACTCTAACAGTAGCAACATTAGAAACCTTCTCGACTACCTTCTCCTTCTTTTTCTCCTGAGCAGCAATCTTAGCCGCTCTCTTAGCCATCTCTCTTTCCTTGGTAAGAACCTTCTTATCCTCTTTAATTTTTTTAATTCTCGCTTTCTCAGCCAACTTCTTCTCAATCAAAAGCTTCTTCTGAAGCACCGCCTTTTCTTTACGAGCAGCAATCTCCGCTTTCTTCTTGTCAATCAAATTCTCATGAATCCCCTTAGTAGCTTTAACAACTTCTCTCTCCGCGATAACCGCAGCTTTCTTCGCCCTAATCTCATCATCCCTTTGCTTAACAACAGCAGCTTTCCTTTTACGCGATTGACTCTTCATAAACTTCTTCAACCTCTTGGCCTTTTCACGAGTCAACTTCTTAGCTTCAGCCTTAACTTTCTTATCCCTACGAATCTTCGCTTTCTTAAAATCCTTCTCATCTTTCAATATCTTAATCCTGGCCAACTTCAACTTCTTAGCCTGCTCCTTTTTCAAGACCAACATTTTCCTAGCATTATTTTTAGCAATAACCTTCAGCCTTTTAGCCCTAGTTTTCTTTGATACCAATATTTCCTCAGCACGTTTCTTAGCAATAGCCCTTGCCTCTTCAGCCTTCTTCTCAAAAAACTCTTTCCTTCTTTTGTCAGCAATCTTCTCAAATTTCCTCTTCTCAACCATAGCAATCTTCATCTCCCTAGCCTGAACCCTCTTCAAAACCCTCTCTTCTTCAACCCTCTTCTTGGCTTCAGCTTCCATCTTTTTTCTATCCTCAATAACCCTCTCTTTTCTAGCAGCCTCAAGTCTCTCTGCCTCCTTAGCTTTCTTCTCCAAAAAAACTTTTCTTTTCTTAACAGCGATCCTTTCTAATTTAATCTTCCTAGCAGCAGCAATCCTCAACCTTTTAGCCCTAGCTTTCCTAAATATCAATATTTCCTCAGCACGTTTCTTAGCAGCAATCCTTGCTTCCTCAACTTCCTTCTTGGCCCTAGCCTCCATCCTCCTCTTCGCCTCAATCACATTCTTTTCCCTAACAACCTCTAACCTCCTAGCCTCTTTAGCTTTCTTCGCCAAGAAAACCTTTCTTCGTTTAGAAGCAATCCTTCCTAGTCTAACCTTCTCTTTCCTAGCAGCAACCTCTGCCAATCTCCTAGCCTTCTCTTCTGCTCTCCTCTTTGCCAAAAACTTACTAGCAGCCTTAACAGCCGCCTTCCTTTTTCTCTCAATCTCAATAACAGCCTTTCTCTTATCTTCAATAGCCTTCTTCTTACGAGCAATCTCAACCCTCTCCAACTCAACAGCTCTTTTCCCAAAAAGTATCTTCCTTCGCTTAAAAGCAATCTTCTCTAATCTGACCTTCTCTTTTTTAGCCTTAATCTCTAATCTCTCACGGATATTAGCCTTTCTATCTGCATTAATTCTAAATTCTCTACGCTTAGCAATAAGCTCCCTACGTCTAACAATTGCCTCAGATACCCTCTTCTTATCCTCAAGGACCCTTCGCTTTTTCTCTACAACCAAAAGCTTCTTTCTCTTAATAGTAACAACCTTCTCCCTCTTCCTCGCAACCTTAGCCTGAACTTTAACATTCTTAGCAGCAACAGCTCTTTTCTTAACAATATGTTTTTTATGAATAACCTTTTGTCTAACCAACTCACGAGCATTCCTTTTATCAGCCTTCTTCTGAATCTTGGCCTTCTTAGTTACCTCCTTAATCCTCTTAGCCTGAACCTTCTTCGCATACCTAATTCTAACGACCTTTAATTTCCTAACCTTACGATTCTCCTCCCTCTTCTGCCTCCGAAGAACCCTAGTCCTTCTCTTAACAATTCTCTTCTTCTTAGACTCATGTCTATTAGCAACCCTAATCTCAACTCTCTTATTTCTACGAACAACTATTTCCCTTCTCTTAACAACCCTCAAACTTTTATTCCTCTCAGACACCCTCTTTCTCTTAATCCTATTAATCTTTCTTTTCTCTCTATGAATTTCCCTCTTCTTCACAACCCTCACCCTTCTCCTAGCAAAAAATTTCTCAATCCTTTCCATCAAGGGTGGTATTCTAGAAATCTCATCCCCTCTTCTCTTCCGCCTATCTATATCAACCAACAAACTACCAAGAGCAACAGCCCTATCATCAGTCACATCTTTATGATAATAATAAGTCGCAAACATTGCCTTACAAAAAGCAAGCTCACCTTTCCGTTTCGTCTTTTCAAACTCCTGAATCAATGTAGAGTAACCAGAATTCGCAGGCGTCCCATAAACTTCTTTAAAATATTCCTTAGAAGTCTTATCAACAAAATCTAATTTCTCCCTCGGTGTTTTATCATACTTCAAAAACTTCTTCATCTTCTCAATGATAGTCTCATCAGCCTTCCTCGCAATATGCCTTTCCTTCTTTTTCTTCAACCTAATTTCAACAATAGTCAAAACAGCCGCAACAATAACCGCTAGAACGACAAACCACAACAGAAATTTCACTCTCCCATCAGAAAGCAACGACAACAATGCATACCACCTCATAGAATTATATAACATTTGCATATAAAAAGGTTACTCCGAAGTAAAAACGTCTATACCAAATACTTAAAAACTAATATTACCCGTCTAATTTATGGTAAACGGAATCGATAGACCTTTGGATTTGCTGAATTCAGCAAAAGGTAAAGAGATTTTAGTACAGCTGAAAGACGGCAAGCAATTTGTCGGAACTCTTTTAGCGTTCGACATCCACATCAACGTGGTTTTAGACAACGCGAAAGAAGTTGAAAACGGAGAGCAGACAACAAGCTATGGCTTGACGTTCTTGCGAGGAGACACAATCGTCTTCATCTCACCATCAGCTAACTAAAACGAGCGTTTTGTCCGATTAATTTCGCTGGACAACACTTCTCAGAACTTTACAACTAGTGATAACTCTGGTATAATAATTCTTATAAACACAAACTGGAAAGAATAACTATGGTAATAGTTAAAATAGAAATAGATTATAAAAATAATGAGTATAGTGCCAAGGAGTCGATGGATAAAAAAAACTATACTCGCTGATGATTTTAGTTACCTTGCTATGGCAACAAGCAACAAAATGAACGAATTGAGTTGGAGGTGTCCAGAAAAAATATCAGAATTTGAACTTTCTTTTTCTCCTGAATCAAGAGCTGAATTTGATGGAACAGAAGTAGAAGCATTAAAAAAAATCTGTGAAGATAAAAACAAAATAATAGAATTAAATAAAAAATTAAAGATATTGAAATCCGGCGTCTCTAAAGCTTTAGAAGATATTTCATAACTCTACAACTCCAACCCTCCCGAAACCGCCAAGCCCCCAGCGAAGCTGAACTTCTCCATCGCAAAGCGATGAACCCCTCCACGAAGTGAACTTCTCCACAAACAAAGTTTATGAGCTCTTCCAATCACAAAGTGATTGACTCAAGGTCCTCAGGAATAATAGTATCCTTAAACACTTCTTTAGCCTCACCCAATATCAATTTCGGAATCCCTTCATACCTCTGAGACAAATGCATCAAAACCAAAGCCTTAACCTTCGCCTTCTTCGCAATCGTCGCCGCATCAACCGAAGTCAAATGCCCATGCTCCTTCGCAATATCCTGCTCTTCCTTAGAATAAGTCGCCTCACTAATCAAAACATCGGAATCCTTAGCCAACTTAACAACATCACCACTCATAGCAGTATCCATAACAAAAGCAACCTTCCGCGCAGGCTCAACATACATCAACTTCTTACCATCAACCTTCTTCCCACCAATCTCAACAACCTTCCCTTTAACCAACTCACCAACTAAAGGAGAATTAGGAATCTTCAACTTCGCCAACTTTCCCTTATCCAACCGCTTCTTCTCCTTCACAATAAAAGAATAAGCAAGTGCAGGACAACCATGATCAACCTCAACAGCCTCAACCATAAACTCATCCCCATCAAAAACAACCCCTGCCCCAACTTCTTTCACAACAACATCAAACTTATTATCCGAATATTTAGAGAACCCAAGATACGGCCCAACCATCTCCTGAAATTTCTTCTTACTCCCTCGTGGTCCATAAATAATCAGTTCGCCTTGATACCCATTCAAATTAAGAGTCTGTAAAAGTCCCGGCAATCCCAAAACATGATCCCCATGCCAATGGCTAATCAAAATCTTCGTCACCTTACACGGATTCATATGCGCCTGCCGAAACTGCCTCTGCGTCCCCTCACCACAATCAACCAAAATATTCTCAGCCTTATACTTCAAAAGCACAGCCGGATGATTCCGTCGAGCCGTCGGGATAGAACTGCCAGTCCCGAGGAAAGTCAATTCAATCTTCTCTACCATAGAAATATATTACATTTACAAATTTATAAACCTATCAAAAGCAGATACTGGGAATTGCACCCAGGATCAGCGGGTTGCAGCCGCTTGCCTTACTGCTTGGCTATATCTGCATTAAATTATTAGAAACAACTCTCTTTTAAAATCATTCGCTTTTGGGAATTGCGCCCAGGATCAGTGTGGTTGTAGAAAAAATTTCGCTTTAAGCAAACTAAACTTAATATCTGTTTGCGAAATGCAAAATTTTTTAGCTTGCCTTACTGCTTGGCTATATCTGTATTCCTCCCATTGGAGCTACGCTCCCGGCAGGATTTGAACCTGCGACTTCTTCCTTAGAAGGGAAGCACTCTATCCAGGCTGAGTTACGGGAGCCTAAGATTAACTACTTAATTTGGTTTAAAAGTTTATTGAATAGCGACTGGTTGGATTCGTTAGGAGATTTATCGAGTAACAAGCAAGCTTCTTTGAAGCGCCGCTTGAACCTGCGACTTCTTCCTTAGAAGGGAAGCACTCTATCCGAGAATCTTCGCTTTTGCAAACCCGATAAAAAACAATTGTTTGCAAATGCAAAGTTCGAGTAAGGCTGAGTTACAGAACCTTAGAACTAGTTACTTAATTCGGTTTAACACTCTCTTGAATTCCAACCCGTAGTGCCTAACTCCCAACAACGTAGTGCCTAACAAAACATTTATATATCTAAATGTAGTGCCTAACTTATGTTCATCGTAAAAAAGGAAATCAAAGGAAAAGATTACTATTACCTAAGACAAAGCATCAGAGAAGATGGCAAAGTAAAAGCAAAAACTATTTGCTACCTAGGCAAAATAAAAAAAGAGGCCGAAGAAAAGGCGAAAGAATATAAATCCAAAACGGAAAATAAAAACATGACAGAAACAAAAATAGAATCTAAAGAAATAACAATCGATGAACTAGCAAACTTCTGTAAACGAAAAGGTTTCATCTATCCATCAGCAGACATCTACGGCGGATTAGCAGGATTCTGGGATTACGGGCCAATCGGATCCGAATTAAAAAACAACATCAAGGCACAATGGTGGAAACACCACGTCCACGGCAGAGAAGATATTGTAGGAATAGACGGGGCAATAATCACAAACCCAAAAGTTTGGGAAGCATCAGGTCATGTAGAAAATTTCACAGACATCGCAGTCGTTTGTAAGAAATGTAAAAACAAATTCAAGGTAGACGAATCAGAACTCAAAGGTGCAGTCTGCGACAAATGCGGAGGACAAGTAGAATCTAAAGGAAAGTTCGTCCCAATGTTTACAACACAAGTCGGACCAATCAAAGAAGATTCAACCTTAGCATACCTAAGACCAGAAACAGCACAATTAATTTTCACAAACTTCAAACTAGTTCAAGACAACGCAAGATTAAAACTTCCTTTCGGAATCGCACAAATCGGAAAAGCATTCAGAAACGAAATCGCCCCAAGAAACTTCATCTTCCGAGTTAGAGAACTAGAACAAATGGAAATCGAATACTTCATCGACCCAGACAAAAAAGACGAATGCCCTTACGAAATTGAAGACATTGAAATTAAAGTTCTTTCCGCAAACATGCAAGAGAAGAACGAAGAACCCGTCATAATGAAAATAAAAACCGCATTAAAAAACAAAATAATCCAACTACCATGGCACGCATACTGGCTATCTTCAAGTTTAAACTGGTTCAAATCATTAGGAGCAAATATGGAAAATTTTAGAATCAGACAACACACCAAAGACGAAAAATCACATTACTCAACAGACACCTGGGACCTCGAATACAAATTCCCATTCGGATGGAAAGAACTACAAGGAATCGCAGACCGTGGAACCTACGACCTCTCAGCTCACCAAGAAAAATCCGGGAAGTCAATGGAAATAATGGACGACGCTTCAGGGAAAAAAGTCTTACCAATGGTAGTTGCCGAACCATCATTTGGCGTAGAGCGAGCATTCCTAGTTTTCATGAACGAAGCCTACGCAGAAAAAGAAAAAGACAATGTAGTCCTAAGACTTAACCCGAAACTAGCCCCAATCAAAGCCGCAATATTCCCATTAGTCAAGAAAGACAAAAAATTAGTTCAAATAGCAAAAGACATTTACAAAAACCTTCGAGAAGAATGGAACATTTTATATGACGAATCAGGTTCGGTAGGAAGACGATACGCAAGAAACGATGAAATCGGAACACCATTCTGCATAACCGTAGACGGAGATTCAGAAAAGAAAAAAGACGTAACAATAAGAAACCGAGACAACGGCGAACAAAAGCGAATAAAAATAGAAAACCTAAAAGACACATTAAAAAAACTCATCTCCGGCGAAATTTCTTTTAATAATTTATAATAACCAAAACAACTCCAGAACAATAATCCTTAAAAACTGAGAAAAAAATAAGATGGGAGAAATAAAAAGATTAGAAAATTTAATTTCTGCATGTATTAATAAAGTTGTTTGTGGGAAAATAGATATAGACACAAAACAAACTTATACTAAGTTTGATGCAATTTATGAATCCAATGGAATAAAGATCGTATTTTCAGAAAACGATATGGGTTCTTTTATTAGGGTAGATTATAACAGTGGAGTCGTTTTCCAGACAGATTCTAACAATGGTGCTGTCGCAAAAGAGGCCAGTCCGTTCCCCGAGATTCATTTCAAAACTCCCCCATTAAACATACTAAGAAGTTTTAACATCAATAAATATTCTCCCGGAGTATGGGAAAAGATGATTTCTCATCCAGCAGGATATGAAAGTCCTGATAAGGGCTAGGCTTAATTGTTATAAAAAACTTTCCACAATAAAAACTCTTATAAACTCCTATCACTAACAATATTTATGGTAGGTGAACCAAATACTATTCCTGTTAAGACTGCACAACCCGTAGTGAAACAACCAATCGCTACACCAACAGCAACACCCGCAGTAGCAACAATCGGCGAACCAAAAGAATCAATCTTCAAAAAATGGTGGCTATGGACAATCGTCGGAATAATTATTATCATTGGTGCTTACTTTATATTCTTCTAAGTCCCACAAGCCATAACTCTTATATACTTCTCAAACTTCACCAATATTAGGTGATAACAATGTCAAATATTCTAGCATTCGTATCTATAAAAGGAGGAGTAGGGAAAACAACCCTAGCACTAGAAACAGCCTCATCATTAGTAAACGACTTCGGCAAAAAAGTCCTTTTAGTCGACGCCAACTTCTCCGCACCAAACATCGGACTCTATCTAGACCTCACAAACGACGCAACATTACACGACGCCCTCGACGGAACATTACTCCACAACGCAATCTACGAAGCCCACGGAATAGACATAGTCCCAGCATCAATGCACTACAGAAACGAAGTAGACCCTTTCAAACTCAAAAAAATCCTAAACAAATTCAAAAACCGATATGACTTCATAATATTAGACTCCTCACCAAACTACGAAGAACTAAAACCCGTAATCGCAGCAGCCGACAAAATTTTCCTAGTAACATCCCCCGACAACGTCACACTGACAACAACACTAAAAGCCGCAAGAATAGCAAGAGAACAAAACACCCCAATCGAAGGAATCATCGTAAACAAAATCCGTTCCCCAAAACACGAGTACAACCTAAATGAAATAGAGATAATATCTGAATTCCCTGTACTCGCGAAAATAAGAGACCATAAAAAAATAGCACAAGCACTCCACGCAAAAACACCAATAACAATCCTAGATGAAGCAAACATAATATCAAAAGAAATCAGACGATTCGCCTCAGCAATATGCGGCTCTCCAGAAAAAGATGGATGGTTCCAAAAATTAATCCCATTAAAAAATATCTTACAAAAAGAAAAAATCAATCGACAATTTTTAAGAGAGAAATTCTACGAAAGTTCATTATAAAAAACCAATTCTAACTAACATCTGCATCATAAACCCTTTCAACCCTAACTGTCTGCTTACTAGGATTGTATATTATTGTTGATATGTGTGTCCAATTTTCATCGAAAACAATAGAACTATTTTGTTTTGCCCTCGTGACATAAGGTTCAAGAAATCTTTCAAACTGCCGAACAGCCCTATAACTATCAACCATTCTCAAATAAGACAATCCTAATATTTAAATCTTCTCAAAATTATGGTACAACCTTAAATCTAAGATTATACAATATCCATAAAATCGTAAACAACAAAATCGCCAACAACAATAAGTAAAAACTCAAATCAATTGTAACCTCTTTATTCGTCTCCCTAACCAAAGAATTAAAAGTAGAATCTAAATCCCCGACATCTTTAACCCTAAAAAATTTCCCCCCACTATTAAACGCCAACGACTTCAAAAAATCCTCATCAACTTTCGAAACAGTATCAAATTCCGTAACACCGCCTTCCTCGGTACCAACAGCAATCGTATTCACAATCAAATTATTCCGATTAATATAACGAATAATCTGTGGAGCATCACCAACATTCAACTGCCCATCCGAAATCAAAATCACAGACTTCATCTGCCTCAAATCAAAAAGCTTATTGGAAGCAATCAAAGCATTGTAAATATTCGTCCCCTGAATCACACCATAATCAACAGCATCTAATGCCATCTTCAATTTCAACTTAGAAGTATCAAGCGTTTGCAACACCTCGGCATCACCCGAAAAAGAAACAATCCCCACCTCCACACCAACCGGAAGCAAATCAATAAAGTCCTTCGCCTCCTCAACCGCAGCATCAAGCCTATTAGGAAAAACATCATCCGCCGCCATACTACTCGAAGTATCAATAGCAATCACATACGAAAACGCAGACGTATCCACATTAAAAACAACCGCCGTCCCTGCCAAAGCAAAAATCAACAAAATCAAAACAATCAAATTAACATACAACGCCGCAAAATTCTTAGAAAAAAACTCTATGTCATAAAACCGTTCCATCGCCTCAAAGTTCGCAAACAAAACCGCCTTCTTCTTATTGTAAATAATACTAAAGAAATAGACAAAAACAAAAAACGGAACCAATAACAACAATGCCAAAAATTTAGGATAAAGAAATGAAATTTCCATTAGCAAAAATCTCCAGATTTTTGAGCCGCAAGGGCTTCATCGCGAACACGATGAGCGATGAGTGAAACATCTTCGATGTTACTTTTGCCATTGCATAATTTTTTATTTATCATTTTAGGTCCTCGCCCCCATAGCTCGACCTCTAAGAAAACTAGAAAGCGGAATCGCAAAACCCTTATCAGTCATCAATCCCAAAAAATCAATCCTCGATCTCTTAAACATATCCTTAACCAAACCCCTCTGCTTCATAGCATTCTTCCTATACCTCTCCGCCGCAATCTCAGGATCCAAAATCATCTGCCTACCCGAATACGGATCCTGCACCGCAAACTGATACTTCGTCTTCGGCAAATTCTCATCCACCTTATCCCTAACCATAACAGCAAGAGTCTCAAACCTCGAACCTATCAAACGAAGATCTCTAAGATTATCCTTCCTCGTATTAATAAAATCCGAAACCAAAATAAAAACGGTATAAGAAGACTTAACCGTCCGAAGAACATAATCAACCGCCTTGTTCAAGTTAAAACCACCCCCATAGAAATTAGCATCCGAAAGAAATTTTGTAAAAAGCGCAAACTGATTTTTATTACCCGAAGAATGCAGAACCTTAACCACGTCATCACTAAACATAACCAACCCTATATTATCCCCAGCCCCAATAACCAAATGACTAAGCGAAGCAACAAACTCGGCAGTATACTCCGCCTTCAACTTATTCGACGAACCAAAAAGCATACTATTAGAAACATCAACTAAAAAATAAACATTCAATTGCCTCTCCTCAACATACTGCTTAGCCAAAAGCTCATTTGCCCTCAAACTCGCCTTCCAATCAATCAAGCTTGCGTCATCATCCGACCCATGCAAACGATAAGAGTCAAACTCTAATCCTCTCCCACGAAAAACAGTTTTATACAAAATCTTCTTCACAGGAAACTTCTGCATAGTGTTCTCGAATTCAGAAATCGCCTTCGGAAAATTAATTAAAAACCTTCCCTTATTTGTTTTTGCAACATCCCTAATAACCTTAGCATGTGCAGCACTCGATTCTTCCAAATTCTCGACCATCACCGAACCTCCTGCCCAGAAATATATTTAATAAACCCATATAGCATTTTAGCAAGCTCTTTCAATTCTTCAACCAATTCATCCACTCTCTTATCCTTAATATACCCTAACTTCCCAGAGATAAACAACTGACTTTCAACCTCACTGATACTTCCCATGGCATTATATAAAAACCCAATAAAATCTTTACTAGTTCGTCGCCCACAACCCTCTGCAATGTTAGAAGAAATACTAACAATAGCTCTTCTCATCTGAGAAACCAATCCATACATTTCATCCTTAGGAAAATCAGCAGTCACCTTATATATTTCCTCTCCCAATTCAATAGCCTTCTTCCAAACATCTAACCTCTTAAAATCTCTCATTATATCTCCTCATTACCCAATTCCCTGACGCCTGACCTCTAACCTCTGACATCCGGTAAAATGAGAGCGCTATGGCGCACTTATTTTACCGAGTATATGCTTAATCACTATATCAGTGGTGACCTCTTCCGCCTCGGCCTCATAATTTAAAATAATCCTATGCCTCAAAATAGGATAAACAACAGCCTGCACATCCCCAGGCACAACATAATCCCTACCCTTCATCAAAGCCTCTGCCTTAGACGCAATATACAAAGCAATAGAAGCCCTCGGCGACGCCCCATAAGAAACATACTTCCCAAACTCCCCAATCTTATTCCGCGTCTCCTCGACAATCTTAACAATATATTCCTCAATAGCCTCCGAAGTAAAAACCTCCTTAACCTGCGCCTGCAAATTCAAAATCCTCTTCGCATTCAAAACAGGTTTCAAATCATAACTATCAAATTCATTCATCGTTATATTATTACACAAAATCTTCTTCTCCTCATCCCGCTTAGGATACCCAATCAAAACCTTAAACAAGAACCTATCAATCTGAGCCTCAGGCAAAGAATAAACTCCACTGACCTCCAAAGGATTCTCCGTCGCCATAACAAAAAACGGATTCGGCAGAGGATAAGTCTCCCTCGCAATAGTAACCGACCTTTCCTGCATCGCTTCCAAAAGAGCCGACTGTGTCTTAGGGGGACTACGATTAATTTCATCAGCCAAAATAAAATTCGTAAACACCGGTCCCTTCATAATCGAAAACCCCTTCTTCGGAATATAACTCATAATACCTGTAATATCCGTCGGCAACAAATCAACCGTAAACTGAATCCTCTTCATATCACAACCAAGTATCTTCGCTATAGACCGAACAATCAAAGTCTTAGCAACACCCGGAACACCTTCAACAAGAACATGCCCATTACAAAGTATCGCCCTCAAAATCCCATGAATAATCTCTCGCTGTCCAACAACAATCTTAGAAATCTCCCTCTCAACATCCTCAATCACCTTACCAACATTTTCTTTTTTACCAGCCATTAATCACCTCACACATATTCATCCATTCCAGATTTATTAAACCTTACTCTTTTATATACATAAAACACAAACCCAATAAAAAATATCGCCAACGTAGCAAAAGAAATATAATAAAAATTATCCTGAACAAATCCCTCAACCTTATATCTTATCTGCTCATTAGCCTCAATAGCATCCTCACAAGCCTCAGCCACATCTCTAGCAATCCTAACCGAATTAGAATACTCCCCAAGCGAAAACGCCAACTCCGCCTCTTTCAACAATTCCATCAACTCCAAACACTCCGCATTACTGGCAACAAGCTTATCCGTAAAAATCAAAATCTGTTCAGCCTCACTTTCATTCGCCTTCTTTATCTCAATAAAGAAATCCGCAAAGTCCGAAAACTTCGGAGAAGTCACATTCGCCATGATTGTAGCTTTATACTTCCCAGCCCTCTGAGTATTCGCAGTAATCCTCATGGTAAAATCCTCAGACTGCCCAAACTTCAAATTCTCAATATAATTATCGCCAAGCGAAATCTTCACATCATTAGAAAACGCATCATTAAACATAACATAACTACTAAGAGAAATCCCCCTCAAATCTATCTGCCCATTATTCTGAACCGAAAAAGGAATATCAATAAACCCAACATCCGAAATAATAATATCCTGCGGAGCAATCAACTTCAAAGAATAATGTTTCAACTTAGTCGAACTACCACCACCACTAGTCGGAGTAGTGACAACCGTAACAGACGGCGCAGTAAAAGTGACTGGAAATGGAGTACTCGCAGCAGAAGCAACAGAATCATTTGCAGTAATGCTAACCTGTTCCTCTAAAGCCGTCAAAGCATAAAGCTGAAGAGACCAAGAATCAATTGTACCATTCCAAGGAAGCTGATTAGCTTCCGTAGTCCCTTCGGCATAAATCTGACTATTCGTTCCCTCGTCACTACTCACAATAAAAGTCACATCTTGCAAATAATAACTATCTAAATAATCATAATCTCTAATATTATCCGTAAGCGCAATAGATATCGGCGTCGATGTTCCATATGTTCCAAAATAACTTCCAAAACCAATTATCGTCGGCGGAGCATTAGTATGATTAACATTCAACTTAAAACTAAAATTAGTAGCAATCTTAGCCTTCTGACTTTCAGTAAGATTCGTCGTACTCGGATAAACCGTCACCGTAATATTCTTATAATTCCCATAAGTTTCGTCGGTATAATTCGGAGCAAATGCCCAACCATAAATACTCCCGTTACCAGAAGAACTAGTCGTCTCACGAAGACCTAAATCACCATAGTCACAATTAGAACTATTCTGATAACTACAAGTAATAGAATCAACCCAAAACTCATAAGTTAAATTATCTGCAACTGAATGATTAATAGTAAAATTCAATGTCCCCGTAACATTTTCTGTAAGATTAAAAACGCCCCCCTCAGACATATCTACTAATGTCGCATTCCCATAAACATAAAGCCAAAGCGTAGTCGAATTAGTATTGGTATCATTATCCGTAACAGTAACTGTATAATTCCACTTCCCCGCATAAGAAGAATTAGAACTCATATTAAAACTAACAACCCCAGTCTCATTCCCAATCGTCAAATTAGGCGCACCGACAGTCAAATTCACAATAGAATAACTAATATTATTAACATCAGAACGATCGTCCTCCTCATCGCTAGCATTCACCGTGAAATTAACAACATCATAAATCGTCACCGACTGATTATCAATCGCAGTAATACTCGGAGGATCCGAAACGTCAGTAACATTCAAATAAAAAGTTCTATTAATAGAAGTCCCAGAAGCATCTGCAATATTAACAAAGATAGTATAGTTATCAACCTGCACTCCCTCTGAAGTAAAACTCGCATTATACTCCACACCCGAAGGATAAGGGCTGCTTACCCCCACATAAGAAAAATTAAACAAGTCATCTACAACAACATTACTAGAATTAGTAAACGTAACATTAAACGTCAAAGACTCATTATAAAAAGAACTCCTCTGCCCTGAAGGAATTAAAAAATCATCATCACTTACCGTAATATTAAAACTAACCTCAACCTTTTCCTTAGCAATAATACTGTCCCCTTCACTAATTGTAGAAGTCGTATTCGTTCCATTATAAGCACTAAACGATCGTAACTCCGGATCATCCGCAATATTATTCACAGTAAAATTAAAAGAATGCGAACTATTCAATTTTAAATCACTCGCAATTATCGTAACATTATGATATCCTACATCACAATCCGTCGGAGTAAAACTAATAATCCCCGTACTGTAATTAAAATTCGTAGTGTTCAAAGAGCAAAACGAAGCAGAAACATTCTCATAATAAAAAGTAATATTATCCCCTCCCTCATCCGTCACATTCACACTAACATTATATGTAAAAGCTGTCCCTTCTGTAAGGTTCAAAGAAACAGGGTCCTCCAATGAATCGTTCCATTCCGGAGCAGTCTCATTTAAAATCTGAATAGTAAAAGTCTTATTGTCCGTATTCCCAACAACATCGGTAACATTAATCATAACACTATAATTCCCTCCAGAAGAATTGAGCAAAAGAGCACTACTCCAATCCACAACAAAAGTCGCAGTAGAATAATTAGAATCAGTATGAGGTAAAGGAGTGGCATCAACTGGAGTAACCCAGCTAGTATTAGAAGCAAACGTCAAAACCTCAGTTTTTACCGAAGTATCACGAATTAAAAAATCCCTATCTGTAGCGTTAACAGAAAAATTACCATTAGTATACAATGTCATATCATCAACAGTGTCCAAAGTAACATTCGACTCAGTAAAATTAACATAAAGCGCAATCACCCCTACATCCGAAGTAAGCCCATCTGTAGCACTAAAATTAATTGTCCAATTACCCACAAAATTCTTATCTGGAGTAACAGAGATAGGAATAGACAAAACATTAGCCACAGCATTATCGGTATTATTCGCATAAAACCAACTCCGATTAATATTCTGAGACAACACACTTGGGTAGTTACTATAAAGCGCATAAGTAGAAACATCTATACTATCCGTCGCACCAACAGTTGTAACGTTAACAGTACAATTAAATTGCTTACCTTCCATCACTGTTCCAGTACAATTAGAAGCATTAATCGACAATAACGAAAGAACAGTCAATGTAATCTGAGTAGTAGTAGAATTAGTCACATTATAAGTTGCATTATCACAATACGCATGGGGACATCCATGCTCTGCCTCCGTAATTGAAAGATTAAAAACATAAACCCCAACATCAAGACCTGCGAGGTCAGGAGTAAGCCCTATATTCGCCGTAGTATTAGAAGTATTGACAAGTGTAAAAATATTACAATCCTGATTCAGCACCCTCCCCGTTGAAGCACCATGAGTACAGCTAACATTCGTCAAACTAAAATTCAAAGGATAGTGCCCCTCTTCATCCAAAGCAGTAATAGTAATATTTTTAGCAGTAGCCGTCCAATTAAAATCCGCACTTAAATCTGTCACAAATTCTGGTTTATCATTCGTCGCATTAATCTGAAATTCGAAACCCTCAACAGAAGCTGAAGCACCAGTAGCATTACTAGCCTGAACCGGAACAACAAAAAATCCAGTCTGATTATCATAAACCGCACTAATAGTTAAATTCCCAGAAGCAGAATCTGTAATTGAAAGCCAATCCGACACAGAACTAGCACTAACAGAAAATGTCCCACTAGCATTCGTCCAATTAATATCGGTATCTGTATCAATCGCAAAAGCAATATCACTATCAAAACCCGTAACGTTCGCACTCAAATTATGATAATAAGAAACCTCCTCATCAAGATAATAAATAACATCGTGACCATCCCAAGCAACAGCCCCCACCAACACCGCCATCCCCACGACAAACAACCCAAACATCAAAAACCAATTACCTCGACCAGAATTATTCATCACCATTTACCTCCCCTATGTTGAACAAGCCCCGGCATCTTCGATGCCTACCCTCGTCGCCAAAGGCGACTACCATCGCGGTGAAACCGCTACCGCCGGCAAAGCCTACCATCAATGACGAAGTCATTCGTCCACCTCCACCACCATATTTTTCTTATCAACATCAAAACGAATCTTAATCTTCTGTTTCACCTTCAAATCAAGCGTATCAATTATAGCCTTCGGTATCTTAATCCGATGCCCTGTCTGGATAGTATTGTCCTTAAAGATTATCTCTGCCATTTTTGTTATCATAAAATGGCAATGAAAGTTCTTCGAACTTACTTAGCCATTATTCATACCCCTTTAATATACCTAAAAAGTACTTTAAAAAGTATTTAAACCTAACGGATAAAGAAAACAATCTACACACAAATCTCACCCCATCCCCTTCTCAAAAAAATCCGAGTAATCCGAGTTCAATTATTCCCCTTTCCCCAATCCTTCTCAAAAACCCGCCTCTTAACCTCAGCCTTCCGACCAAAATTCAAAACCAACCCAACACTCTTACCAGTAGCCCTCAAATAATTCAACAACTGATTCTCATCCGCCCCCGTCAATCCAATAATCGCCTTAACCTCCACGATAACCTCTCCTCAACCAAAAAATCCGCAACATATTCCCCAACAACATCACCTTTATAACAAACCTCAATCGGAACCTGCCGACTAAACTTCAACCCCATCCTAGAAAATTCAGAAGCCAAAGCCATCTCATAAACCTTCTCAAGAAACCCATACCCAAGAACATTATAAACCTCATAAAAAGCACCAATAATCTTCTCTGTCAATTCCTCATGTTTCATAACAACCAGAACAACTCCAAATTTAAAAACCCTTACTTATCTTCCTTCTTACGCTTCTTCCCCACCAAGAAAAACCTATGCCTAATAATCTTAAACACCTTATATAATATATAGAGAGAAACCACAAGCAACAAGAGCAACAATCCTACCAATGCAAAACTAATCGCCCCAAAAGGACTTTCGTCTTCACAAGCAAAAGGACAAGGACCACCACAATCAACACCCTTTTCCCCCTGATTTCTTTTACCGTCAGAACAAGTAGGACAAGGACCACAAGGACCACCACAATCAACCAACAACTCACAATCTCCATCATGACAATTAGTAATCCCATCTATACAATTCGGATTCTCAGTAAAATAACAAACCCTCGACTCCACCGGTTTAGGAATTCTCGCCTCGGTATTATTACACATCGCCAAATCAAAACACCTTGTTATCTGGAACCCACAAAACCTATCATCAAACAAATTCTGAGCACAAAGATCCTTTGTAGAAGCATAATCTTCAGGAGATAAAGCCCCAGCATCAAAAGACCTCTCGGCATTTTGACAAAGTCCCCATCCATGACAAGACCATCGCTCATTACAAACACCCCCCAACGTTCCGCCGCCGCCTCCGCCTCCGCCACCACCACTAGGCGTAGCAGCAACGGGACAAGCGACGTTAGTAACACTAATATCCCAAGACTGAGAAACATTCGCCAAACCATCACTAGTAATCATTGCTACATTATGATTCCCAGAAACTCCACATCCAAAAGCATAACTGTAATCATCAGTAGATAAATTCTCATTACTCTCTTTCAAAACGCCATCTACATACCAATCAATATCAGGATAAGAATTAACCATATCAGCATCACTAACCGAAACACTAAACAAACTAGTAGTAGTACCTGGGACACTAAAGTTCGTATCCGTAGGAAAATAAGACTCAATAACAGGCACCCTATTTTCACTAGTAACCGTCAAACTAAAACTGTCACAATCACTTTGATTATCCCAACCATATCCTCTATCAGAACAAACACTAAAATTCTCATGAACAGACGCCAAGGCATTATCAGTAACACAAACAGTTGCCCAATAAGTTCCTTCAGGGGTTCCTGTTTCAACAGTATAATTCATAACTCCTGTAGTACTATTAATAGAAAACCCAAGATCCCCAACAAACCAAGTTAAATTAAAAATCATATTTCCATCAGAAGAAACGCCGTCCTCGGTATCCACAACACTAACTTGATGATTAAAAGAATTCCCAGTACCATTAAAGTAAATCTTTTCCACAGTATTTGCACTAATATCTTCCATAACCGGCGCATTATTAATTTCAATAACAGTAATATTAGTAGTTTTACTATCTGTTAACGGCTCCCCATCAAGAATATCAATCGTCACAATATAGTCCCTCAAATGAGCCTTCCCAAAATACACAGAAACAATCTGAAGCGGACTAATAAAATTACTAGTCTTCGCAAAAGAACTAATCCCAAAAACCCCTCCCTCATTAATCCTATAATTACTCATAGGAACATTAAATTCCTCCTCATCAATATCATATACATTAAAATGTGAGCCCGCTAAAGCATTCACTTTATCCGTCTCACAAACAAACATCTTCTCAGTAAAATTCTGTATAAGCGGTGCAGAGTTAGGAACCTCAATAGTAAACACAACACTATTATTAACCCAATCAGCATCTTTCTCCTCGGCAAAAACAGTCAACACATTCCCCCACCTAACAAAAGCAACAGTTGTATTCGGAGTAAAAACAACATCCTCATAAGTATAGTTACTATGCTTCAAATCATAAAGAGAATACTTCCAAGGATTAGCACCGTCACTGTCCTCAATCCAAAAATCTGCCGACACATTCAAGGAAAGAATATACCTATAATTATCACACTTCGGAAGACTCCCTGTCGCACAAGTATAACTACTATCATCATAAGTCGTGTTCTCCGGCGAATAAATTGTAATCACCTTAGGACCCCCCTCGACATATATCCTCACCAAACCAGTAGTCTCAACAACCTTCCCCGTTATCACAACAGGTGATAATGGAACACCAAAAAAATAAACAGTCATAGAACTAAGAAGAACAAGCGCCAACACAAAGACAACCAACGCTATCACAAAAGTCCTCTTCTTCACCATAAGCAAAAATCACCAGATTTTTGATCCGCAAGGACTTTGTCATTGCATAATTTCAAATCATTTGTCTCCTCCATTTTATATCACCCAATACCTAACAATCCACAATATAAAAAGTTAATCTACTCTCCCCTTATCTTATGTTTCTTAAATCTCCGGACAGAAATCTTACATCTCCAAACCAAACACATTATCCCAACAACAATAACTATCACAACAATCCAAAAAACATAATCAAATCCCTCTACCACTTCCAACTCAACAACCTCCGAACTCGTTTTATTACCATAATGCAAAACTATCTCAGCCTCAAAACTACCCCCATCAATCTCCGACGCATCCAAAAAACCAACAAGCACCTGTCGGCCCCAAGCATCCAAATCCTCCGAAGAACTCGCAAAACTAGCCGAATCAAAACCCAAAACATTAACCTCCGCATAAACTCCATCTATATCATCATCCCACAAACTCTCAATCAAAATCTCAAAACGATCAATCTTATTTTCCCTAAAAGATTTCGTATAATCAACCAATTCAACCGAAAACTCACCAAGCAAAAAAGGATTCCCCATACTAACACTAACCCCGTCATAATCCACAACGGCAACAGCCATATAATCTCCAGCCAGATAATCAGAAGTATTTATAGAAACATTCACAGAAATTTCATCGCCAGGAAAAACCTCAACGTCATCAATACCAATAACATCAATCTCCTCCCCATCCCTATATATCTCAATTCGAGGAGAAACAACAACTAATTCATTTCCTTTCCCAAACAATTCCAACACAAAAAGAACATCTTCCCCCGCATTAGCATTCGGAGCATTTAAACCAACTTCAACATATTTTTCAGGATAAGGAACATCCACCTTAACAACACCAACAACATTTCCTGCAATAATCCGAATATAATTAACACCAGGAATATCAATCTCCGACGGCAAATTCAAAGAAACAACAACTTCCTCTCTCCCGGAAACACTATTCTTATTAAAAGAAACATACTCTGCCAAATCTCCCTCGGCATACAAATCCTCAGAACCATCAACAACAAAATTAAATTCAAAGCTTCCCTTATATCCTGGCTCAAAATCAACTTCATAACTCGCAGGGCTAACTCCCGAAACAGCAATAACTCCACCACACATAAAAATCAATAACAAAAAAATTGTCCACTTCATTTTCTAAGCCTCTTTCGCAACAATAAGAACCACAACAAGTTAATCAATACCAATAGAACTATCACAATAATCAAAATTATAACCAAGCCATTTCCCCCGCCATCTCCATCATCAGAAATAACATAGCCAAGACCGATAATCGTTAACTCATTTTCATCAACCTTAAATTGCAAACTATTCTTCGAACTTTCTTCCCCATGCTTAATTGCAATATCGGCCCCATAAGTTCCAACTTTCACACCCGCAGTATCCCAATAAACTTCAAAATTCTCTTTAGATTTAGCAGGAATATCTCGAGCAGCCGATTCAAACTTAGAAACAATATCTCCCCTATCATTCAAAATATCAGCATCAACATAAGCCCCTTCAACATTCTCATTCCATCGATTCTCCACAAGCATATTCAACTTAACAATTTCTCCAAGCTTAAAATCATTAACGCCAATATCTTGTAAAACAAGCCCCGCATCTCCAATACTAAAAGTCCCATTAAAACTCTGAGTACCTTCGTCATAAATCAAACTAGCCCGAACAACATAATCACCACTTGGCGCACTAATACCCCATCCTCGAACAATCTCCTTTTTCTCACCACTCGGAATCTCAATCGGACTCGTCATAAAACTATCAATCTTTGTTCCAGCAGTATCATAAATATCAACATTCACTTTAACCGACGTCAAATCAAATTCGCCAACGCTAATAACCGGGAAGATAAATGTAACACCACCATCTTTTGAACTAACAATTTTCATCTCAGCCTTAGCATGTTTCCCCGGATAAGGAACATAAATATGTAGTTGAGTAATCACTGCAACAGTTGCCTTAACAGAAGTAGTACCCTCAGCAGAATTCGGCGCCTCCAAAATAATTATATCAGCAGTATGAAGCCCAGGACCCAAATCCTCTGGAAGCGAAAACTCATAACTAACTTGTTTCGTCTTTTCCGTCGCTGCAACATGTAACGCCCCCGAAGAAACCGAGATATACTCGGCCAATTCACCTTGAGCAGCAATCATAATATCCATATCTTTACCCGCAGAATTAAGAATCTGAAAATCAACAGTATTTTCCATCCCCGGACTAAAATCCAAAGTAGTTCTTGCAGGGCCAACTCCCAAAGCAGAAACCGAAGCAATCATAAAAATTCCCAAAATAATAAATACAAATTGCCTATTCATAAGAAAAAATCCGCAGGACTTTTTGATTCGCAAGGACTTTGCCATTGCATAATTTAAAATTTCCATCTCCGATGTTTTATTTATCATCCCATTCCCCCACAATTTTATTTCCATTAACTTCAACCTCATCTCCAACTTTCAACTTCATTTTATCAACAATCGCAGTCCCATTATATACATCAACATTAAGACGAGTATTCCCAGAATTAACAACCCCATATCTACCTTCCTCGATTTTTCTAAGCTCCAAAATAACTTCCGAATTAATTGTAAAAGACCGGATCTCACTTTTGAAAACACCAACAGCCTTCCAGTAATATTTCCCAGGTTTCAAATTAATCTTTAAACCTTCTCCAATAACATACTCTTCCGGCGTCGTAAACTCCATATTATCATCAATCAAAAGTTTATCTGCATTTTCAATTACGAACAAAACACTATTTTCGTTAGTTTCATATTCATCCAACGGCGCAATAACCAATGGCCTCACATACCCAACCAAGAATATCATTACAAATATACTAACCAAAATCACTACCACATCTATTTTATATATATTTTTCATTTATTCTCCCAAGCTCGAAGTGAATAGCACTAACGCACTCTTATCCCCAGGAACTTCATTCACAGGAGATGATACATTAAAATCTATCTCCGCAGTATCATTACTATCAACATAATTTAATTGAGAAATCGCAGTTACCGAACCAGTTATAGGAACATTAAACCAACTTATAAACGAATTAGTCAAATTAAACGCCCCTTTCTCTTCACTATTTTCATCAATCTTAAACTGAAAATGCGAACTATTATCAGGCTCATTATCAAATAACGCCGTGGAATTAATGCTAATGTTAACTAAAGAATTTCCCTTATTCTCAATAACTAACGGCGAAGGATTATCGTCCGTTGTATCATTGTAAGCACCCCAAATATTCAAATCCCCAAAGTCTATTTCATCGACTATTAATTCAATTGTTATATTCGCAGTAATATTAACAGTATAATTTTCAGTCCAAGAACCATATGCTTCATCATCTTGAGCCCGAACACCCCAATTATAGTAATAACCATTATCATACAAACAAGATAAATCTGTAGTCGGAGTATAATTCGAAACCGCATGGTCACTAACCGATTGATTATCAGTACAATCTAAAGCACCACTAAACAATACTTCATCCAACAATAAATCATAAGTCAAATTATCCCCATCAGCGTCTGTTCCCGTCCAATTAAAAAACGGCGTCCTATCATAAGTACTACTAGCATCTGAAGGAGCAACCAAAGTCACAACGGGTAAGGTATTCAAAATTGTTAATTTACTTGAATTGACCCAATCACTGTAGTCACTTCCATCATATAGTCTTATCCCGCAATGCCAAACATCTGTCTTTGTTGTATTCCCTGAGGTAAGTGTGGCATTAAACGCAGTTCCGTCAGGATAACTGTTGTTGTAGTCTATGGTTTTATTTAGAACATCATCTTTGTACCATTGAACTGTGATATTCATGGTGTTGGTATCGGGATCAGATATTGTGGTCCAGCAAGTTAGGTTCTGTGCGGTTTTATTACTTCCATCTGTTGAATTTAATACGATGGTCGGATTATCTGGTGCAGTGTTTAGTGAGATTGTCACAGTCCTCGTCTCCAAACTATCGTTAACATTTCCCGCACTATCTTGAGTATATGCTTTGAATGTGTGATTGCCGTCAGTCAAACTTGTATAATTAACTTCCAAAATTTCAGAAGATTTATTTGCATAAAGACCCATTATCTCTGCCTCCGACAATGATCGATTAAAGATCAGAATATCATCTATTGAACCGTTGAAATAAAAATCATTCTTACTTATTCCAGCCATTCCAATAACTGTACTAAGACCTGTGGGTGGAAAAATTGTTTGTGTTGACGTCCAATTCAAGGTATAATACTTATTTGTTTGATTAACTCCATCTATATAAACAGCATCAACGTTAATTGGACTAACTAAAAACACTATATGATGCCAAACATTAACAGGTAATGCTTCTGTTCCCTGTAGCCAGTAATAATAATTCCCTTCCTCTCCAACAGTAACTCCAAAACGAGTAGCAGATCCTGCTAAATCCCGAGTTCCTATTGTAAAACTAGAGGGTTGCCTACCACTTGCAAAATGATGGAAAAAGGTTTGATCATTAGTCAAATTGTTTTGTTTTACCCACATAGAAATTGTAGTATTTAACATTGTCAAACTAGGAGAAGATGTAGGTAGTTGAATATAATCCCCATTCCCATCAAAACTAAACCCCTTCCCCATCTTTCCAGAATCTGTTTGAGCCGCATCAGCAACGGCAGTCCCATTATTCCTCCCCATATAATCTGTCGGATCCCCTATCCCGTTAACATCATCCATCCTCCACCAACTGACAAGCGAACTATCAAAATCAATAAATGTTGAAACATTCCCCCCTCCATATAAAACATCACTAGCCGTAACATTCACAAATATATTATCAATACTAATAGTCGTAGAATCATTATTCGAAGTCCCATCATAAACAATCAAAGGCACCGAATTAAACTCCAAATTCTCCGTCAGACTATTCCCGGTAAACATAAAACCGGTTTCCGTCACCGGATAATAACTCGCATTCGTAGCAGTAATATTATACGGCGTCGCATAAGTCGTCGTCCCCGAATTATTCACATAATAAGTTATCGCGGTCTTATTTATCCATCCCGAACTATTTGTCATAACACTAAACTCCACAACCCCACTAGCATTATAAGCCGTCACGTTCGCGATAACCGCATTACCCTCGCTGTCATTAACATAAACTTGATAATACCATTTTCTTATTAATTGCGCCCCCGAGGCAACACTCTCATCGTCATAAGTCATATTTAAGAAAATATTGTTCAATGAATTCGCACCCAAAAGAACACTCGTGCCAAAAGTATAAACTTCTCCATCCTTAACAGTTGTATAATTATAGCCTCCAGTATTATCAATCCCATAATCACTCGCTCCACCATCCCCAGTAATGTTAAACCCATTCATATCTACTGTCACATTTGTTGCACCAATAGTTAAACAAGTTCCTGTTGTTACTAAATTATTTTGCAAAGTATAAACAGTATTTTCTTGGTCAAGAGTTCCACAAATTGTTAGGTTAGGACTCAGACTCATTTGTATGTTGTCATTAAGGTTATTTTCGTCTGCGGTTGCATTGTAGGTAGAATTTTTTGTTACATAACTTGAATTGACTGCGCTGACGACGCTATCATAATAATATCTCGCGGTTCCATTGAATATATAATCGGTTATCTCCTGCTGAGCAATCAAACCCGAACTATTTGTCATAACACTAAATTCTACACTTCCAGATGAATTTGTTGCGCTCACATTTGCAATCATATCATCTCCATCAGTATTATTTACATATACTTGGTAATACCATTTTCTAAATAATGTTCCAGTTCCAGTTTCGGAGGCATAAGTTGAATTAACAAAAGTATTGTTAAGTGCAGTTACGATTGTAACACTCGCCATTGTTGAATCATAGAATACATTGTTATCATCACTCATCGAAATTGAATTAGCAGAATATATATTTCTGAATACGCTATTTTCTACACCTAACGAAATCGCTGTTCTTGCGGTTCCAACAAGATTTATATTATTGAAACTAACATTATTAGAAAGACCCCCACTACCTATTTCGACTCTTGAGTCTACATCAGTAGTGACATTATTAATTGAAGTATGGTTAGACGATGTGAGTCGTATTCCTGAATCTCTCCTACCTCCTGCGATGTTACAATTATTTATAGTTGAATATTCCTTATCTGTGTAAATCCCTGCATTAGTCGCTTCTGTTCCAGAACTACTTGAACCAGTAATATTATTTCCTTGACAATTCACAGATATGTTATTATTATTAATATAGATACACCATCCAGTGGCAAGTTTTGCTAAATCATTTGTAACAAGATATTCTTTATTTCCATTTGTAAGAACTACACCACAAGCAAATATTTCATTGTTGGCTGTTGTCATTACATGATTTAAATTATTTCCAGTAACATTGTATGAAAATGTGTCTCCAATTCTTGTTACGTTCCAAATGTTTATTGAGTAGTTTGAATAATAACCAGTAACTCCTGAAGCATTAACATATTCTATTATCGTAGTTTGTGGAGTCCATCCACTTGCATTCGTTTGTAGATTTAGAACATTTATTCCTGTAACGTTTGAATAGTTTAGATTTGCATCTGGAACAATCCCCCCATTTGTATCATTTACGAATGCTTGGTAATGCCATGCTCTAATTAATTCTCCAGTTGATGCAACTGATTCTGTTAAATAAGTTACATTTAGAAAAGTATTATTTGTTACTTCTCCCCCAGGATCATCTTCTATAAATAACTTAATATCATTAATTCCTGAATTGTTTATCCACATATCTTTAAACACATTATTAGAAGAATCTTCAGAAGGAGCATAAGAATTAAGAGCAAGCCCATTAAAAGTTACAGATTCATTTATATAACCTCTTTCAAAAGTATTTCCTGAAGAATTATCTAAAATTATTCCATTTAAAGTAGAATTCCATACTTTAAAATCATAAAAAAAGCTATTTGCAACATTTTCTAGATAAATTCCAATAGATGTACTTGAGGTTGAAGTTATATTTATAAGATTATAACCTGAACCACTTAATAAAAATCCCCGTTCATTTAAATCTGTTACTATATTTGTTACATTAACATTTGTACTCTCATCAATAAAAATTCCAGAATAAACATTTGAATTTGCAGTAATATTTTCTATTATAGAATTATCTACCGCTGTTATCCTTAATCCTTCATATTGCCCATTTAATGTATTATTATAAATATAAGAATTATCAGCAGACAATAGTTCAATCCCAAAACCACCCCAACCACCCCCCATACTAATATTACAATTCTTAATTGTTGTATTAGGTTGATCAGAATAAACACCTGCTTGATTATCATCACTTGAAATATAAAAACCATTTCCATCAAAAGAAGTGTTGTTTTTTTCAAAAATCATACAACTATCTGTTAATCCATTATCAATTATATTTTTTCTTTGAGTATAAGATATTTCTCTTGTTAAAGTTCTACAAATAGTTACATTTTCTGTGTCCCAATATAAAGTATCGGATACTGTCCCATAATTTCCAACTGTATCATTACATGTAAAAACAAATTCTTGATTTCCATCCTTCATAGTATAATTAATTAAACCTGCTGTTGTTGCATTATTTAATGTCATAGTTACGTTAGGAGAACCATCTAAACTTAATCCACACCAACTTAAATCTTCGTTTGCACTTATATTAAAACTTGTTGTTGTTGAATCTTGTTGTGTAATTGGTGAAACAATTGTTAATATTGGTGGAATTTCATCCACAGTGATTGTAACTGTCCTTGTTTCTAAACTATCATTGACATTTCCCGCACTATCTTGAGTATATGCTTTGAATGTATATTCTCCCAAGGTTAGTCCAGTAAAATTCTTTTCAAGATATCTTGTAGATGTATTCGCATAAAGTCCTTGAACCTCTGTTGCAGACAATGAACGATTAAATATTATTACATCGTCTATTGAACCATCAAAATGATCAGTATTATCATATTCTGCTCCAATTCTTAATAAATCACTTGAGTCTGCAATTTCAGTTGCTGCATATAATGTTTGAGCTTTGTAAACTCCATCAATATATATAAAATTTCCAGAAGTATTATGTAGTGCAACAACATGGGTCCAATCTGATAAAGTATCTGGGGTGCTAACCCCTCCGTGAGCCGCAGCATCATTATAAACATAAAACCAAACACTAGTTCCATCATTTCTTAACATATACCCACTAGCCCCAGGACTATTGTCTAACAGATAGTCTATCCCAGTATTAGTATCCATTTTAGCCCACAATGAAATAGTAAGGTCGATATATTCTGATCCATCAAAGGGAGTATCTATACTATCACTATTCCCATCAAACTCGAATGCTTTTCCCATCTTTCCAGAATCTGTCTGCGCAGCAGTTCCAACAGCAGTCCCATTATTAACACCTAAATAATCCGTCGGATCCTCACTCCCATTAACATCATCCATCCTCCACCAACTGACAAGAGAATTATCGAAATCGATGAATGTACTTACATTACTTATCGCATCACTTGCGCTTACATTTACAAAAATATTCGTGACAGTTTTTTCAGAACCATTTTCATCTGTAGTGGGGTCATAACTTGTTACGGGGGCCGTATTGTCTACTGTGAAAGTTATTGAAGTTGAGTTTTCATTTCCTGCACTATCATTACAATAAACTGTCCAGGTATTTCCGCCCAAACTTGAGTTTCCATTTAATCCTGTCCAGTTTGTTCCGGCTGAAACAGCAGAGTAATTAGTCGTTCCCGAATCAATTGAATACCAACAAAAGGCTCCGTTCACATGAGTATAATTTAATGCAGTTACATAATTAGAATACGTCGTATTCGTTGGATATGTTATATTGATAACTCCGATAGGGGGTGCGGTCATCTCAAAATTATAGTCTACATTATTCTCATTAATTGTAACATTATAAGAAACACTCATATTCGGGTATGTTGAGTTGGTTGCATTAATTGTATAATTAGAATAATAATATTTCGCAGTCCCATTCTCTATATAATCAGTTATCTCCTGTCGAGAAATCCATCCACTAGAGTTTGTCATAACACTAAACTCAACACTTCCAGATGAATTTGTTGCAGTAACATTGGCAACAACATCATTTCCATTAGTATCATTAACATAAGTTTGAAAGTACCATTTTCTAATAAGCTGGTCAACCCCATAAAAAACTTCATTATCATAAGTTACATTTATAAAAGTATTATTTATTGAGGTTTGAAAGGTAACATCACCTACTGCATTTCCTTGTATTACTGAATCTCTAATAACATTATTTGATGAAGTTTGAAGTAAAATACCAACACCAAAATTCGCACCACTATTATCACTCATTACACAATTCTCAATTATAGCCTTTCCAGAACCTGTAATATATACACCCACACCTGTTGCAGTAGAAATCCCACTTAAATTGCAATTTCCAATATAATTAGTTCCAGCATTATTAATCTGAATCCCATATTGTGAAGTACCCAAAGAACCCGAGTAAGTTATATTGGTAAAATTACCGTCGGCTCCTAAAGTATATATCCCTGCAGCAAAATCATAAATATAACCATCTTTAACACTTAAATCATCATACCCAGGATTATTAAGAATACCATAATCACCTGCCTCCCCGTCTCCAGTAATATTATAACCCACCATATCAATTGTTATGCCTGATGCACTAACGACTAAACAAGTACCATCTGTTACTATATCATTTTGCAAGGTATATGTGGTATCTGCTTCCGTTAAGTTTGTACACCCTGTTATTTCAGTTAACTCTCCAGTTACGTTAACTGTAAGTGCATTAACAACAGAGCTTAAAATAGGAGAATAAAAAGGATTTGTTGAATTTCCAGCATGAAATGTAAAGTTCAAAGTTAAATTAGTTGATTGCCCCCCTATATCAAAAAGATTATCTCCATCAAAAACTTGTTCAGCAGTCTGAGTCCAACTTCCATCATAATAACCAACAGACAAATTAATATTAGAACCTAGATTAGCTTCATAATCTCCCTCAACTTGAACTTGAGTACTTCCAGCAGTTATATTAAGAACAGTTTGATCTCCAAAACCTTGCTGCCCCGGATCCTTAAACCTTACAGATTGATTATTGTAAATATCTAAAATTTGTTGAGGAGTTAAAGTTGAACTAAAAATCATCACTTCATCAATATTTCCTTTAAAATCATAATTATTTGAACCATCTCCCTCTATTCCAATTCCTACAAACTCACCTCCTTGATTTATTGGTCCTCCAACATCTACATTAGTATTATTTTGAACAGCATCTATATATATTCTAACAGTATTATCTGCATCATTATAGGTTCCAACTATATGATACCAAACATTTGTAGTTACTGTATAATCTGTAGCAGTTACAATATTAGCATTACTTCCCCTATCAACCCCCCAAACCGGATTGTTTCCACTACTTATACCAAGAACATAAGCTCTTCCAGCAGAACCACTCCATTTAGATACGATTCTTTGATGGGCATTTAATTGATTTAATCTTATCCAAGCTGAAATAGTTAAATCACTCATACCATCCAGACTATCATCATCCGGAACATTAACAAAATCATTTACTCCATCTAATTGCAAACAATTCTCATAATTACCAAGGCAGTTAGTTGAGTTTACAACAGCATGTCCATTCCCAGTCCCATCATTATTCTCCTTAGTATAATCATAAGCTGTAAATCCTATAATATCATTCACATCTCCATCAAAAGGTAAATAAAGAACTAAACTATCATAAGGAGCAACATCTGAGATTTCTAAATGTGTAAAATTAGTTTCGGCGGTTATGTTATTTAAATCAGCGCCAACGGTAACATCTGGAATTGTTACAAATGTAGGATCTAAGTAAATTATATCTCCTACAGAAACATTGGTTTCATTTGAAAAATCTCTTTCGATGTATATAGTAATTGTATTTTCATATTCGATGTCTTTTATAACTGTCTTACTTATAATATCTTTAACCAGGGGGCTGGTAACAAATCCGATTAAACCTCGGATAATATTTCCAGTAATGGTCGGTTCTTCAACAACTTCTTCAACTTCTTCAACAACAAGTTCTTCAACAACTTCTTCAACTTCTTCAACAACAAGTTCTTCAACAACTTCTTCAACTTCTTCAACAACAGGTTCCTCAACAACTTCTTCAACTTCTTCAACAACAACTTCTTCAGGTTCTCCCACAACCTCCTCTACTATCTCTACAGAATCATTAATTTCTTCTACTACCTCCATCTCAGTAACATTTTCCTCAACAACTTCTTCAGGTTCTCCCACAACCTCCTCTACTATCTCTACAGAATCATTAATTTCTTCTACTACCTCCATCTCAGTAACATTTTCCTCAACAACTTCTTCAGGTTCTCCCACAACTATCTCTCCATTTTCTTCAGAGCCTATTTCTAATAGAGGTGTCTCGATTCTAACTGTATAACCTTCTTTAACTAAATCCCCAAAACTCAACAAACTATCTCCAATCCTCAAAGTATTATTATTCCAAATGGAAATATTTTCTTCAGAGGTGACATCAATCTTTGCCATAAAATTCAAATCATTTAACTTAACTTTATATCCCCATTTGTAACCCTCATCATCTTCCGCTTTTTCAACTTCAATATCAAATTCTTCCGCTTCAACAACTGCCTCATCTTCAATAGCCCCTAGTTCCTCTTCGGTTAATTCTCCAACCTTCTCCCTAACCTCCTCGATAGTAATACTTTGTTTAATCTTCAACTTTTCGGAATCTGAAATCGTGGAACCCACCCTCTCTTCAAAAATATTAAACTCTTCAATTTTTGTAACAAGCCCAGTTAATCCTCTAATAATATTTCCCGTAATACTAGGTTCTTCCTCCTCCTCTTCAGCAATATCTTCAATATCTTCAGATTCTCCAATCTCCTCAACTTCAACTTCCTCAGATTCTTCCTCTTCAATGTCTTCTGTAACATTTTCTTCAGTTATTTCTATAGAATTATTAATTTCACTCTCGGTTTCCGTAGTATTAATATCTTCCTCGACAATTTCCTCAGCAGTCTCTTCGGATTCTTCTTCAACAACATCAACCCCACCCTCCTCTCCTCTTAAATCTTCTTCAAATTCTATTTCCTCCAGTTTCTCAATTTCTCCTTGCGTAATAATTTCTTCAACTTCTTCAATAAACTCAGAATAATTTAATAGATCAAAGTATAATCGTACATTGCCCTCCCCCGTATCAAACTCCATCCTTATATTTTTATTTATATTTTTATTTATTGATTTACCTTCAAATTTAGCGGAATCTTTGATCTCTAAATCAATATCTTTTTTATCGAATTCTTCAATTATTTCTTCTTCGTAGTAACTATAATAAAAACCATCATCTCCCTCGGTAATATTTTCCGAAATAGCAAATCCTACCATATTTAATGGAACAAAACTTCTCACATCTAAAAAATTGAAAACTCCCCAAAAAGCTATAAAAATCAAAATCAAAAAGAATATCCCAAACAAAAAATTTAAACCCTTTATTTTATTCTTATTTTTTAACCAAGTCTTCTTTTCCTCCAACTTCCCAAGATATCTCTTACAAACTTTCCCATTCTCATCCCGATAACTCTCATAAATATACGGACCATAAGTCTTCCCCTTTTTCTTAACCACCCTCTTGTAACTCATACCAAAGTTTGTGGTATAACTACTTTATAAATATTATTACCTCACAAAATCCAGTTATTCCACAACACATTTCCCCTCGACAAACACAAAAATACAGAAACTTCCAGAAATAACCCATCCAAAAACCAAACCACAACCTATTTAAACCAAAATTTTCTTTTCATTCTATGAAAACAGGAAGAAAGTCATCTGGAGCTCGATACAAGAGACCAAAGAAAAGAAAACTTACAGGTAGACAAGGTCAGGCCAGAATTGTAAAAATCGGCGACCGAAAAACAAAGCTACTTGGCGGAAGAGGCAAGACAACAAAACTAGTTTCTTTCCTTAACAACATAGTAAACGTAATCGTAAAAGGAAAATCCAAAAAATCCAAAATCAAAAACGTAATAGAAACTCCAGCTAACACTTTTCTCGCAAGACAAAATATCCTAATCAAAGGTGCAATCATCGAAACAGAATTAGGAAAAGCAAGAATAACAAACCGACCTTCTCAAGAAGGAAACGTCCAAGCCGAGCTTTTAGCTCAGGACTAAATAATTCCCCAAATAAATATTCGCTGAGTTGGAAGCGAGTTGTTTTAATAGAATAACTATAAATATATTTTATCGACGATATAGAACAGAAACACTTTTAAACCCAAACCTTTTATAAACCTTACTATGGCCGGCGCAAAAAAATGTCCAGAGTGTAGCAGTTCTAAATTAATCTACGACGAAACAAGAGGAGAAGTAATCTGTGGAGCATGTGGATTATTAGTCGAAGAAAACATGGTAGACACTTCTCATGAACTAAGATCCTTCGACAAATCAGAGAAAAAGTCTCGAGGAGGAGCACCTATATCTCTACAAAAATTCGATAAAGGTTTAACAACTAACGTAGGAGAAATCTCAGACATATACAAACTAGATTCCACACAACAGACTCGAAAATACCTAAGATTAAAAAAATGGCAAGAAAGAGTCTCAACTTCTATCGAAAGAAACCTAAGATTAGCAATGTCTGAACTACGAAGAGTCGCTTCCTTCCTAGATTTGCCCTCAGTTGTCCGAGACGAATCAGCAAGAATCTACAACTTCGTATTACAACGAGGACTAGTTAGAGGAAGGTCAATGGAATCCGTTATCGCAGCTTGCATCTACGCAGCTTGCCGTTCCTACAACATCCCAAGAACACTAGACGAAATTTCAAACGCATCAGAAGTAGAAAGAAAAGAAATCGGCCGAACATATCGTTTCATCATCAGAAAAATCAAACTAAAAGTAACTCCATCATCTCCAAAAGATTACATCTCAAGATTCTCCTCAACATTACATCTTTCCCCACAAGCACAAAATGAAGCACTAAAGATTTTAAGAAAGGCAGAAATATCTGAACTAACATCTGGGCGGGGACCTGCCGGGATTGCAGCAGCCACACTTTACGTAGCCGCACTAATCAACGACGAAAAGAAAACACAAAGAGAAGTAGCCGACGTAGCAGGAATCACAGAAGTAACAATCCGAAACCGATACAAAGAACTCCTAGAAAGATTAGACTTAGAAGACAAAATGAAAATCAAAGAGAACGAGAAAAAGAAAAAGAAACAAACTGAATAATTCTAACACAATCCCAATCTTTTTATACTCCTCAGAACAATCAATTATATTCCATGAGGGAATGCCGGAGCGGTCAAACGGGCCAGGTTTAGGACCTGGTAGCTTATGCTTACGGGGGTTCGAATCCTCCTTCCCTCATTCGAACAATCCGTACTACGGGGGTTTGCTTGCGAGCAAGATGCGAGTAAGCAGTAAGCTTCTCTGAAGCGCCGCCGAATCCTCCTTCCCTCATTCGAACAATCCGTACTACGGGGGTTTGCTTGCGAGCAAGATGCGAGTAAGCAGTAAGCTTCTCTGAAGCGCCGCCGAATCCTCCTTCCCTCATAATTCTATTCTACAAGTCCAACCTCTTCAATCTTAACACATCCATCTTTCAAATCAAGAATCTTAAATTCAGAAAGCATAACATTATCTGTTATCTGAATATCCCCATCGGGCAAATCACGAAATACCTCTCCGTCAAATGAAAACTGCCAACCAGAAACATCCCCTTCTTCGTACTTCAAATAAAGTTTTCCAGATCCCCACTTCAAATTATATACTTTATTATTATCACAAATAACCTCATCCTCATTCGCATCTTTAAGCCTACATTCACCATCATCATCACAAAAACCTTTTTGAATATCAGTACTCATGCAATCATCATCATTCCTACACATAACACACTTGCCATTAACACAAAAATCAACAACACAGGGATTATCATCACTACATTCATCTCCCTTAGGCCTCTCCCCATTCCCCTCAACATCCTTATACTTCACAATCAACTTCTCAACAATCAACCGATAAATACTAGCCTTAATACTCAAAGCCTGAGCCTTAGCCGCATTACTTCCCTCCCCAATATTATCCTTAACACCAGCAACCTCATCCAAACCATCAATAATTACCTGAACCTCAGCAGTCAACTCCCCCTCACTATCAATCAAACTACCAATTTTCTTTCCAGCCAACTTATCATGATCATCCCTTAAAGTCTTAATCTTCTCAGCCACATTTTTATACTGCTCATCCAACTCCTTCAAATCTTCAGACTCCCGAACAAGTTCGCCAACCGTAAGATTATTCACCGCCATATACTGCCCCAAATTCTCCTTAACACTCCGAGTATCCAACCAACAAACCATATTCTCCCCATCACAACGCCCGACATCAACCCACTTGCCCTGACTAACCTGATTATGCCCAGTCTTAGCATTCTTACAAGACACAACCCCAGTCGTATCTCCCGCGACAGCCTCACAGGTATATCCATAAGCACACTTAGAATTATTATTACTCCCCTTAACATTCAAACTAGGATTACAATAAACATCATTACCCCCAACAACCCCCTTATCCGGATTAGTACTCGCACAAATTCTAATAATACCACTAGTCGCAATATCATCCTGTCCCAAACTCTTCTCAAGACCCGCCTGAATATTAGGACTAGCCATTGCCCATGCACTAGTCGAAGTCGTCACACAATCTTCAGTACTATCAATCTGCCTATCATCCGCCTGATCTGCAACATAAGCCTGCGAAGCATAATTCAAACCAAAGTCACTAGTCACACTACCGAACCCACATTCATCCTGCCCATTAACACTCACACAAAGTTCCTTATATCCACTAGGCGCCGTAAAGTCAATCGCCTCATCCGCAGCAACACCCTTCGCAGCATACCCACTATCAACCAACAACGTTTGCCTACTCGAATAATAACTCGACTCAGGCGGACTCTTCAAATAAACCCTATACTGCGCACCCCTATCGTTCCCCGCATAAATATGATAATAAACCTTGTAATGACTCGTCGAAGGAACCGTAGCATCGCTGAAAAGATCCTCACTGAAATAAGCATAGAACTGCGAAGGACTCTCTGGCTCAAGGAAACTATCAATCATATCCCCCGAAGTCGGAACACTACTCCCCACAAATCCCTTACAAACCGTGCTACCAATCTCCTCAGTACTCTTCAAATTAAACGCCCTAAAAGAATTCTGCATATAATTATTAGAAAAATAATCAATAGACTTATCCAAATTATCAAACGACTTCTGCACAGTCAAATATTCAGCACCCCCTTTCGTCTGGAATCCCCCATACATCCCCTCGACAAACCGAACCAACAAAGTATCAAGTATCGGAGCAAACTGCCCCCAGAAAAACTCACAAGTATAAATCGCAGTAATCTCATCACAAATCCCCGTATACCGACCAGTATCAATATTCTCCTGAAGACAATCTCTATGACTCCTCAAAATAGAAACATAAGCATCAAGCCCAGCATGAATACCAGATAGACAAACCGGAATCAATACTCCACCCTTTGCAGGACTACCAAAGTTAGGCAGACACAAAACAACCGAACCAATAATCCCCGAAGCAATAACATCACTAACTGGAAAAGTCCCTCCCAAATCACAACGACTCGTAGGACAAATCACCGGGTCACAAACATTAAACATCAAATTACAATCACTAACACTCATAAAATCAGTACACTCCATCCCCGTAGAACTAGGTCCAAGCGGCGTCGTCTTATGAATAAACTCACCATCAAGATTAACTCCATTCCCATTTCTATTAGCATTCCTAATCGTCGTCTCCGCCTTCTGATACAATCTCTTAACCTTTGAAGAACTCATACTCCTACACGGAATAAATTCAGAAACACTACCCGCAGAACTAATCTGAAACAACTGACAAATATCCCCACTCTTAGCGCCTTCGCCCATCACACCATCTTTCCCAACATTACAAATAGAAAACGCCTTCGCCACCCCACTCGAATCATAGTCACTATTCTCTATCTGCGCATACCAACCCTCCCTCTTATCAACCGGAACAATAGCCGCAAACCCCTGCTTATTCCCACTCTCATAATACCGAACATGCATCTCCTTCATCGGATTCGAACAAGAATCCTCCTTATCAACAGGAAGAATAAACTGATAAGCTTTATTTATCGTAACAACAGAACTCTCCCCGCCAACAATATTATTTGTAACAACCCCTTCACTATCATAAACCCCCTCTGCAGACCCCGTTTCCCCCACAACAACATAATAATCCCTACCATTATATTTAACACCTGAAACCTTATCTCCTATTTTTATCCCACCAAGATCTTTAGTCACAACTTTAGCAGAAGAAACTTTACCAACAGTATTACGAGTAAAATCAAAAGTAGCACCCAAATCATTTTCAGCTTTTTCATTCGCCCTCGCCACCACAAGCCTATCCTTATTATCCGCCAACACTCTATCCAACTCCGCCTTTGACATATTACAAGCAACAGAGTCCCCACCAGCACAAGCCTTCTTAACCAATAACGCGGCCTGAATATCCCTCGCATCATCCAATGGAACATCGCCCGATTCAGTCACTCCCGTACATTTTTTCAAATCCTCAACATATGTCTCACTATTAACCACCTTGGTCTCTAAAAATCCACTCTTAACCCCTTCACCTTTATCCGCACATTTCACATCCTCATTAACAGCAACAAGAGCGTCACCATAAGCCTTAACATCTCTCTCTATATCTCCCCTCTGATTATAAATACTAAAACACTCATGCATATTCTTATCAGTATAACCATCATCCCTACACTTCGCCTCATAAACATCCATAACCTTTCCTCTAGCAATCGCAGCTCCTCCAGAGAACCCTGCAATAAAACTCTTCAAAGTCAAAACCGTACTCGTCGCTAAACACGCCGCCTTCATCCCCTTAACCAACTCACCTAACTTATCAATCTTCGACTCCCACTCCGCAATAGTCTTATTCAAAGCATCAACCTTCTTCTGCGCCTTCTCCGGACTAATCTCAATCGCCCTCTTCTCAATCCCAATATTAAAAGTAAAATTCGCCTCCGTCTTCGTATTCCGAACCTCCGGAACCAAACTAACATAAGCAACCTCACGAACATTAGTATCCGACACAGAAAAAACCCTATCCCCAAGACTCAACGAAGACCCCTTATCAATAGTCCCACTTTCATGCGACGCCTTACCCTTACTATTATTCCAATAATAAACAAACTCTGCACTAGTCCCATCAATATCCGTAACGGTCAAACGCGGAAGAACCTTATCTTTCTCAGTAATATTAAGCTCCTTAAAATCATCAAGAATAGCATAAGTCCTATCCCTCTTAAGAGTCTCAGCAGCCCCCCCACCAATCCTAATAGTCACCGAATCAGCAGACCCACTCCCACTAGCAAACCCATCAACACGAATATTATAATCATTATTATTCACAAAAACATTAGCCGAAGAACCAGTATTATCAAAACTCTCAAGATTCAATTTCAAATCCCTCATATACTCAACACTATCACTCCCCGGATACGTCGACAAAAACTTCTTAATCAACTCAATCTGCATATTCTCATCCTTAGCCAACCCCGCCAAAAGAATCTGTTTATACAATGCCTCCTCGCCAAAGTATTCATCATTTTGTTTCTTCTCCGCCGGAAACAATTCAACCAAACTAGAAACCACACCATTAGCCTCCCCTAAATACTTAGGAATATTCGTCTCTTTTCCATACCCTCCACTTACACTATCAAATCCAACCGAAACAACCGTAACCCCCTCAACAACCTTAGCCCCTGTAGCATTCTCATTCACAATCTCATACTTCCCCTTAAACTTAGAAATCCTGTCAAGCGCATCCGTCATCTCACTACTCTTATTAAAAACATTAACATCAAAAATCCCAGTAATATCACTCACATCGTCCTCGCTCAAGCTATCCTTAAACAAAATAGCAAACTCCCCATTAGGATTCTTATCTTTATCCTTCAAAGCATCACTCTTCCCATAGTACCCTAAATATATTTTTTTCTTATCAACATTTATACTCCCCCCAATCCCAACATTAGTATTCAAGTCTTTAGTCCCATTATTCAAAACAACCCCACTATCTCCAAGCACTAAAGTAAACCTACTACTTCCAGAACAACTAACCTCAATCGAACCACTTCCGCCAGGAAACACATTCAAATCCCGAACAACACATTTACCCCCGAGCAACTTACTTCCCTTCCTAACCCAAAAAGTATCCCCATCGATATTAACCCTAGCCATATCCTCGCTATTATCAATCTTATTCAACTTCAACTTCATAGCCGCCGTACAATACTGCCCCGGATAATAAATCCGATTACTAGTCTCCCCCTCCTTCAAAGTCACCGTCCTATAAACATCATTCTTATCACTCAAAACCTCAATAGTCGCCTCATCCTCATCAACATTAGTAACTCTCAAATACCCCTTCCCCGCCCAAAACGAATTATACCCAGCCTTAGTATCCCACTCCTCATCAGTCATAGGCTCCAAATAATACTCGGCAGCACCAGTACCAAAAGCACCCTGCGCATCATACCGAACCGTCGCTGTCAACATCCCGCTAACATATTCCTCCAAATTCCTCTCATCGGGCTGCTGCTTCAAAACAATCACAACATAACCAATATTCTCATCAATAGGGTCACCCAACAAAGTCCTATAACTCTTCACAGCCGCACGAGCCGGATGAAAACTAATACCAGCAACCTCATCAGGATAATCACCCTTAAAAGAAATACTCTTAATCGTAGAAACATCAATCAAAGGATTAACCCTTATCGCCGACAACTGACAAAACACAGGAACATTCTGCTCGGCCAATAAGTCACTCCGAACAACCATCGGCGAACATCCCCCAGGTGGAATCCCAATAATAAAATCACTATTAACCGCATCACATTGGTCCTCTTGCAAATTATTCAAGATCGGCCAATAAGTATCAAAAGACCCTCCATAAAAACTATCAAGCGTCGGCCGACTACTCTGATAAGTATTTGTAATCCCTCCATAACTCCCCCCAGTAAACCCTGCCGAAGCTGGATTTGTAAACTGCGCAGTCGCAAAAGGAGCAAACCCTCCGACTACAACCAACATCATCATAAACCAACTAAGCGATTTCCTATTCATTCAAACTCCAAAAACACCGTAGCCAAATCCACAGCTTCATAGTTCTTTTGCAAACCATCAAGCGAAGTGGGTCGATTAAACAACGGCACATTCAAATTTAATTCTACTGAATCAGATAACATACTCTCGGCGATATACTCAGTCGAACTACCACCGCCGACAACCGCCATCTCAATATCCATTCCCGGAACATCAATATCATAACACTCTTCTTTCTCCAAACCAAGCAATCCACCGACGCCACTAACCGGAACATCCACGCACATCCTATCGCTATAACCATCAAGATGCAAACTCGAATCCTCATAAACATAAACGCTCACATTATACTCACCCTCGACCAAAGTAATATTCCTAATCTCCGGATACATAACCGTCGCTGAATAATCATCACTAGTGAAACTAACCATAGCAACCCCTCCAATCTCACCCAAATCCAAACCAAGCTCATACTCTTTCTTCAAAACAATATTAGCAACACTCTCGCTGTTCGTCGAAATCTGATACTTGCCATCAGCATAACCGTCGGCAGTTGCAACAACAAACCCATTCACACATTGTGGAGCAGCACCCTCGAAAATCGCATCATCGCCAATAGTCTTCGTCTCTCCAATCTCACAAATCGAACTAAGACACTTAAACTGCAACCTAGCCTCAACCGGGTTCAACTCACTATCATAAGTATAAACCAGAAGATCTGCATTCTGATATTTACAAACCTCGTCCTCCAAACTCACATCCCCGAAAGTAGAAGACAAGGCTTCTCGAGGCTGACTATTATCAATAATCACCGCAACCGGGAACTGGAACAATTCCTCACTATCAAAAAACTGAATCATCACAGGAAAACTAATATCGTAAACCAAATGATAAGGAACATAACAAAGCCCCATCGCCGCCATCCCTGGCTGAGTCCCAACAGGCGCAACAATTCTGTCCCCATAAATCTCAATCTTAGTCGGCCAATTAGAATTATACATAACATTCACATCCTCATCAACATCAAAACCAACATCCGTCACAAAATAACCCCTCTCCTTCGACGACAAATCATAATAACCACCCTTCAACTTAATCGAGTTCATATTAATCTCCAAACCATTATACAAATCTTCCCTAATCTCTGAGTCAACAAAAATCTTAGGAGTACAGCCCAGCTCAACACCGTCGACAGGAGCATAAAGCCTCATGACATCCAAAGCATAATTCTCCAAAAACATATTCTCCTTTTCATAATCATAAACATCAACCGCCATATCATAAAACTTCCCCAACTTACTCGTAACAGAAAACTCATGACTAGTCACAAACGCAGACTGATCCCCCTTAAAAATCGTAATCTGATTAGTCACACCCAAATCCACACTATTCTCCTTTATCCCAGCCGAAGCAACCCCTTCTTCTATATAGACATCATAACCCATCGCCTCGAAATCACTAAAATCACAAGTAGTAAGCCTATCACTCACATAACTCTCCAACTGCCTTTCCATCTCATTCCTCGTCGGTATCTGCTCCTTCAAAACATTATTACCAGAAACATACATCCAATACGGAACCGCCTGCCCAAAAAAACTCAACTGCGAAGAAAACGGAATATAAGGAGAACCCGCCTCAAAATCTGGAACCTCAATATAACCCCCTTGCTCCCCCAACAAACTAATACCTTCACCAGTAGTTGCCTCCAAACAAGAAATATAATAATCATAAACCGGCCTCATATCCTCAGGAATGCTCTCGCCAAAACCATCCCCCAAAGCAAAGTAAGCAACAATCCCTCCGACTATAACTATCGCAACTATAATAAAAATCGTAACCTGTCCACTCTTTTTCATCATTTAATCTTCTCCTTAATTAATTCCATAATCTCACTATTAATATCCTTTTGTATACTCTCTTTAAACTTAGCCCAAAGCTCTTCATCCTCAACTAAAAGTAGATACTTCTTCATATAACACCTCAAACCAACAAGAAACATCCACTTATAAAAGTTTCTAAGTAACTAACTTATTAACTAACTTACTAAGAAAAGCAATAAAAAAACCAAATGCAAACAAATCACATGACCCCGTAGTCTAATGGTAGAATATATCCTTGACTTGGATGAGGCCCAAGTTCGATTCTTGGCGGGGTCATATTATATTTAGAGATAACATCGTTTATTCCGAAAACTTACACATCCATGAGAAATGCGGCGTCGAAGACGACGCAATTTCTTATGGAATAAAACTATCTCCGAGAAATCTTCCCGCCCTTGATCTTCCCCCAATTCTCGTCAACCACATCATAATCCAAATCACCCTTGTCTATATTAGAAACCTCACAAAGATCATCAAACAAACTATCAGGTAAAAATCTAGACTCATTATAATAATTCTTCAAAGTCGAATAAGGAATATCAAACCCAAACTGCAAAACCCCCCTAACCGAAGGAGAACTCAACTTCTCAACAACCAAATCCAAAAACTTTCTCTGCCCTCCTCGCTTAAACTTAATTCTCATAATAGACGAACAAAACAAACCTTTATAATTTTAACTGCGAGACCATAACACTTAAAAACCAAATTTCTCACAAGATTATATGAAAAAGCCAAAAAAGCTAAACAGATACTGTCCATTCTGTAAAAAGAAAACAGAACAAAAAGTAAAAGTACAAAGTACTGGTAAAGCTAGCACACTAAAAAGAGGAGCAAAACAAAGAGCAAAGCTTCGAGGTTTAAACCGAGGAATTGGGAACCAAGGAAGATTCTCCCGTATGAAGAACCAAGCAAAAGGACAACGAAAAACAACTAAAAAAACAGCACTCGTTTATATCTGCTCAGTCTGCAAGAAAGGCAAAGACCAGAAAAAAGGTAAACGAACAGGCAAACTAGTATTAGAATGAAGCAAATAAATCAAAACGGAGTTTTGGAAAAGAAATTTCTCTACTTGCGAGAAATTTTACCTTCATCAGAAGGTACTTGCCTCAGCGCGTTTTTCTAAAGAGAAAGAAATCATGGCAGAACGAAAAAGATTCATCACAATACAAGTACCAATCCTAAACGAAGAAATACGAATCCTAGGAACAGCAGAAGAACTACACAACAAAACAATCAAACTAGATTTAACAAGACAGCTTCGAGGAAAAGGATTAACAATCAAATTAAGAATCTTTAATCAAGAAGAAACATTGGTAGCAATCCCAAATAACATGGAACTTGTAACATCTTACATCCGAAGAATGATGCGAAAAAGAACCGACTACGTAGAAGATTCTTTTCAAGCAAGATGTAAAGATATCCGAACAACAATCAAACCACTTTTAATAACAAGGAAAAAAGTTTCAAGAGCAGTCCGAAGAAATCTAAGAAACACCGCAAAAGAATTCCTACTTGAATACCTAAAAGAAAAAGACTTCATAGAAGTTTGCAACGAAATCCTTGACGGAACTCTACAAAAAACTATGCTTCCAAAATTGAAAAAAGTCTACCCCTTGTCATTCTGTGACATCCGAGTTTTTGAAACAAAAGAATTAGAAAAAATAGATATGGAAAAAGCAAGCGCCTTACCAATCCAAGAAACAGCAGATATTCAAGAAGTTGCAGAAGAGGAAGCTAAAGATATTCAAGAGATAACAGAAGAGAAAGAAATAAAAGAAGAAGAAACTAAGGAAGAGAAAGAATAATGGTACTTCAACAGACATTAGTTTTAGTAAAACCTGACGGTGTAGCAAGAGGATTAACTGGAGACGTAATCAAAAGAATTGAACAAAGAGGATTAAAAATTGTTGGATTAAAATTAGTAAAAATCGACACTGACTTTTCAAAGAAACATTATGCAGCTCATCTCGATAAAGAATTCTACAAAGGGTTAGAAAAATTCGTCACATCTGGACCAATAGTAGCAATAGTTGTCGAAGGCGTAGACGCAATTGAAAACGTTAGAAAAATTGCAGGAACAACAGAATCAAAATCAGCTCTTCCAGGAACTATCCGAGGAGATTTCTCTCACGTCAGCTACTCTCACGCAGACGAAAAAGGAATAGCAATAAAGAACATAATCCATGCATCTGGAGACGTAGACGACGCAAAAACAGAAATAGCCCTTTGGTTCTCAATAGATGAGTTACATACTTACAGCAGAACAGACGAGGCACATGTTTTCTAAGTAGTAATACTTAAAAACCATTTCTTCAATGAATTAATATGCCTGCGTAGCTCAGTGACAGAGCACCTGTCTTGTAAACAGGGGGTCGAGGGTTTAACTCCCTTCGCAGGCTTCACGAAGTGAAGGATGCGATTGAATGTTTCGAAGAAACATACTATCGCAGGCTTTGGAATCACAGGAAAATAAAAATGCCAAGTAAAAACAAACCAAAAAGATTAGACAGAAACACAGCTTGGCGAGTAGCACGAAGAAAGAAAAAAAGAAACCTATTAGTTAAAGGTAATTCTAGGAATAGGAAACCGCGGCCAAAACACAAGGGCGTTATCGCTAAAGTTGTTAAAAAAGCAGTTGCTCCTAAAACCGAAAAGAAGAAAGAATAATCTTAATCCTCATCCAATACTTCAACCTTCTTATCCTTCTCTAATATCTCAATTATCTCACTCTCCAAATTACCAACCTCTCCCTTAGCAAACGGCCCAACATCACTCCCATCAAATCCCAAGAACGCAGGAACATCTTCCAAGAATCTAACAAGCCTATGCTTCCTCTCATCATTAACAGACCCACTCATATCAGCAGTCTGATTCTTCTCCGCCCGCTCCAACGCCTTAACCAACTCCTCAAACAAATCCTTCTCAAAACCCAACAAATTCTCAAAATCCTTCTTAGAAATCCCAACCTGCGAAGCCACAAACGCCAAATTCAAAATCTTCTTCTTCCGAATCCTCAACAAATCCCTAAAACTCGAAACCGCATTATCTAACTTCTTCTTATTCTTAATCGCCATATCAGAAAACAAATCACTCTCCTTGCTCAAAAACTCCTTCTTCTCAGCAAAATAATCACTCGCCTCTCCCAAAAACTTCTTCGGCAACATCTGCAAATTCTCCGAATACTTCTCCTTCCTCATCGCCTCATAAATATCACTAAACGTCAACATAATAATAGAACCCCCTGTCCCTTTAAAACAATTATTATACTCTACTCAAACCCACACGACGACGAGAGCCCGCGGGCGACGGAGGGGTTCCGCAGAACCCCGACTAAATATGAGAACCTCAGTTCTCCAAATGACCCCTCCCCTTCCCCAAATAACTCCCGACAAAACACATAAAAACGCCCCACCCCTTGATTAAACATGTTCGACAAACTAAAAGAAAAACTCAAAAGATGGGTAAGCAAAAACGAAGAAAAAGAAGTTATAGAGAAACCTATAAAGAAAAAGAAAGCTATTAAAAAAGAGAAGAAAAAGATAACGCCGACAAAAGACGAATTAAAAGAATCACTAAAGAAAACAATCAACACACCAATAGAAGAGAAAGGATTTTTTGGAAGTTTCAAAAAAAAGCTAACAGAAGAAAAATTCGAAGAAATGTTTGAAGAATTAGAAACAATCCTTATCCAGAATAACGTAGCATACGCCGCAGTCCAGTCAATCAAAAATTCATTAGCAGAAAAGTTAATCGGCAAAACCCTAAAAGAAATTGACCTCGCAAAAGAATTGAAAGAAGCAATCGAATCCCTACTAATCAACCCCCCAGATTTTATAAAAACAATCAAAGAGTCTCTTGAAGTAAAGTCTCCATTCGTAATTCTATTCGCTGGAATCAATGGTTCAGGAAAAACCACAACAATTGCAAAAGTCGCGAACTATCTTCAAAAAAATAAACTATCTGTTTCCCTAGCTGCAGCAGATACTTTTCGAGCCGCAGCAGTAGAGCAAATTCAGCAACACGCAGATAAACTCAAAGTTCATCTAACAAAAAAAGACTACGGTTCAGATCCCGCAGCAGTAGGATTCGATGCAATAGCACACGCTAAGAAAAATAAAATTGACGTCGTCTTAATAGACACAGCAGGAAGAATGCAAAACCGAGATTCATTGATGCAAGAAATAGAAAAAATAGCAAGAGTAAACAAACCGGATATGAGAATCTTTCTAGGAGAATCAATTACCGGGAATGATGCAACCGAACAAGCAAAAGCATTCAACGAAGCAATCAGCATATCCGGGATAATCCTCTCAAAAGCAGATGTAGACGAAAAAGGCGGAACCGCAATCTCAGTCTCACAGGCAACCGGAAAACCAATCCTATTCCTTGGAACCGGACAAGAATACAAAGACTTGGAAGTATTCAATAAAAAAAATCTTATTGAAAAATTAGGATTATAAATAAATAAAAACAAATCGAAAAAAGCTCAAATTCTAGCTAGTAAATTCAAGCTAGAGGTGTCCAAGTTATTTGCGTTGCAACTCCAGTAATCTTATAATAATATCCTTTTCTAACCGAAAAAGTTATACTTGCAGCCTTTTCATCTCCGGTGGCACTGGAATAACCACAATCCTGAGCTATTTTTGTAGAAGGATTATTAGTCAGTCCAACATACCCATAAATAGCATTATTACTACCAACCACATAGGCATTAACCATTCCATCATCCTCTGCTAAATAAACGGTGCCCAAACTACGAACTATAGATTCTCCAAAACTTGTTCCACCACCAAGCAACCCCAAATCACTAGCATTCTGTAAACTATAATCTGTACCACCAATAGTTATTTTAACATCTTCAGAATCATGGAACATCGCTTTAGAATTATCCCATTGGGCAACAGCCATTCCAACGACAGCAAATACTAAAATAATCGCACCAAAAAAAACCATCTCCTTTCGTCCAATATTAATCGTCACCATCTTATAAAAACAAAACAACAACCGCATTTAAATATATGTCGTTTATAAAATTAATCCTTTACACAAGGCCAATAATAGTGATTCCCGCCGCCACACATTGATGAATCAAAACCCTTTGCAGTCATATGCCTTATGATTCCAACAGGACAAATTAACACTCCCACTGCAATTTCCAGATATCGCTTTTTATACCCCTTTAATTTCGTCAAAAAAATGTCCCACAACCCGAGGATATCCAGAACCAATTGCGATAACAACTCCTACCACTCTAAAGGGTTGAGTTGAGTTAAGAACAAGATACTCTGCAGCAATAAGATCCATCATCCCAACCATTGCAGGCCTTCACTACTCCAGTCTTAGAATATCCTGAAGAACAACTAGCACGTGGGCAAGCATAATTACAACTTAATGAGCAGCTAGTTAATCCCCCTCCACCAGTATCATCAGTCTCACAGATTACAGTCCCATTAGAATAAACCCCAACCATAACTTTATTATTACAATCTCCAGATATCGCTTTTTGAACACCCGCCAACTCACCAATACTATGCCCCATAACGTCAGGCTGAGTACCACCAAAAGCAACAGCCATTCCAACGACAGCAAATACTAAAATAATCGCACCAAAAAAAACCATCTCCTTTCGTCCAATATTAATCGTCACCATCTTAATATTATTAACAACCCATCCTTTATATAAATTACTATAATAACAAAACCTAAAAACGCCCATTTCTTAGCAATTTCATGGTACTAGATAAACTAGGCTCAGCCCTAAAATCAGGAGTAAAGAAAATATCAAACGCGATATTCCTAGACAAAAAACTCGTAGATGGAATCGTGAAAGACATCCAAAAAGCCCTAATCGAAGCAGATGTAAACATCGAACTAGTCTTCAACCTTTCTAAGAAAATAAAAAAACTAGCTTACGACGAAACTATCAAAGGTATCGATAAAAAAGAACAACTCGTAAAACTAATCCATGATGAAATCCTAATAATATTAGGTGGAGAAAAGAAGGAACTCAAACTTCCGAAGAAAGCAAGTATCATGTTTATGGGACTTTATGGTGCAGGGAAAACTACAACAATCGCAAAACTAGGTTTCTATTATGCTAAGCGAGGAAGAAAGGTAGCACTCTTAGGATTAGATGTTGATCGTCCCGCAGCAATGGACCAGCTAGAACAAATGGCAGAAAAAGCAAAGCTCCCTGTCTTCATTGATAAAGAAGAAAAAGACCCAATTAAAATTATTAAGAAACACAAAAAAGAATTAGAAAAATACGACCTAATCCTAATAGACACAGCAGGACGAGACGGTCTCAACAAAGAGCTAATCAAACAAATAGAAAAGTTAAACAAAACCCTCAAACCAGATTACCGAATCCTAGTAATGCCAGCAGATATCGGACAAGCCGCAAAGACACAAGCCGACGAATTCCAAAAAGCACTTTCAGTTGACGGGGTAATCATCACAAGAATGGACGGAACTTCAAAGGCGGGTGGAGCCCTAACGGCCTGCGCCGAAACAAAAGCACCCGTCTACTTCATCGGTGTCGGAGAACAAATCCACGAAATAGAAACCTTCGACCCAGAATCATTCATCTCAAGACTATTGGGAATGGGCGACCTTAACGCATTATTAGAACACGTCAAATCCGCAACAGACGAAAAACAAGCAAAGCGAATCGAAGAACGAATGCAGGAAGGAAAATTCACAGTCCTAGATTTATACGGACAATTAGAACAGATGAATAAAATGGGAAGTATGGATAAGATGTTGGGCATGGTCCCAGGAATGTCCGCCGCGAAAGTCCCTAAAGATGTCCTCGCAAAACAAAAATCAAAAATGAAACATTGGAAAAACGCAATCTCATCAATGACCGAAGAAGAAATCGAAAACCCTGAAGTCCTAGAAAAACAAACATCCCGAATCCAAAGAATTTCAAAAGGTTCTGGAACAACAACAACCGAAATCAGAGAACTCCTAAAACAATATAAGATGCTCAAAGAAATGATAGGTATGCAATCCGGACTCGCCGAAGGCAATATCGACCCCAAGATGATGCAAAAAATGGCGAAGAAGTTTAAGGGAAAGATAAAAATTTAATTCTATGAAACCAAAACTAATCCAACAAGGAGCAGAAGCAAAAATATTTCTCTCAAATAATATCATCAACAAAGACCGAGTCCCAAAAGGCTACCGTCACCCAGCACTAGACACTCAAATCCGAACAAGACGAACTCGTTCCGAATCTAAAATCCTAATCAAAGCTTTAGAAGCAGGAGCAAACATCCCAAAAGTAATATCAACAAATAAATTCAATATAGAAATAGAATACATCGATGGCGACAGATTATCTGAAACTCTAAACGATTACAACGAAAAACTCCAATTCAAAATCCTAAAACAAATAGGCAAACAAACCGCGCTCCTCCACAAGAACAACCTAATTCACGGCGACCTCACAACCTCAAACATCATATGGAAAGAAGATAAAGTTTACATCATCGACTTCGGATTAGGTTTCATCTCAACAAAAATAGAAGACAAAGCAGTCGACCTCCACTTAATCAAACAAGCCCTCGAAGCAAAACATTTTCAAAACCATGAAGAATTATTCGAACAATTCATAAAAGGTTACGTCTGGCCAGACGCCAAGAAAATTCTCGAGAGACTAGAAGTTGTAGAGAAGCGTGGAAGATATAAACATTAATTTATTTCTTAAAAACCTTATAGCCCTTCCTAACTTTCTCCTTAACCTTAATCCCTATTTCCTCACCTTTCTTCGCTTTCTCAACCTTCTCATTTTGTATCTGCATACTCCCAATCTTCTGCTCAAAATCAACTTCTCCACCCCGAAACTCAACACTATCCCCAACCTTTAGAGCAGCAGTCAACTTAATCGCCGCAACCTTAACATGGTCAAAATAATGGGAAACAACACCTATTTGCTTTTCCTTTACCATAATAAAACTAAACAAGACCCTTATTTAAATTTTTGTATTATTATAAAAATAGCCCCGCGAGGATTGACAACGCAGCTGAACGAAGTGATGACCGATGCCAGCAAGCTTCTTTGAAGCGCCGCTCGTACCGTAGGTTTGAATCTTTATAGCCCCGCGAGGATTCGAACCTCGGTCGCTGGGATCAAAACCCAGTATCCTTGACCACTAGACTACGGGACTATGTTCCGTTGGCTTCATGAAACATTTCAATGTTCCTTTAGACTACGGGACTATTATAGTCACATTGGACTACAACCTTACTAGAAAATATCAATTTAAAAGTCTTTAGAATCGTGATACTAAACTTTAAAAAGCAAATTTTACACAACTTAATATGGCAGAACTAGCAAAACCTACATGGATTAAGATGAAAGAACCAGAGTTAAAAAAAACAATCTTAGAGCTATCAGAAAAATACGCCCCATCTAAAATCGGAATCATTCTTAGAGACCAATACGGAATTCCCACAACGAAAGTATTCGGAAAGAAATTGAAAGCTTATATGAAAGAATTAGGAATCGAAAGAAACGAAGATATCGAAAACGCTGAAAAGAAAGTTGAAAAAATGAAAGAGCATTTGAAAGACAACATTACAGACCGACACGCAAAACACAAATTACAACACGCACAATCACGTCTTAACATCACTCGAAAATACTTCGACATTTCTCTTCGAGACCGAAAGAAAAAATAATCTTATCATACAAATGTTTTTAAGCCAATCAGAATTATTTACCCTATGCAAAAAGAGATTGATAAGTTCGTACAAGAATTCCTAGAATATTCTAAAGACAAGCCAATCAGAATTATATCACACTACGATACCGACGGAATAACATCAGCATCAATTCTAATCAAAACCCTAAAACGACTCGACAAAAAATTCACAGTCCGAATCGTAAAGGGACTTGAAGAAAATATTATCAAAGAAGAATTAGAAAGACAACCAAAAGAAGTAATTGTTTTCTCAGACCTCGCATCAGGCTCTTTAGATTATTTCCAAGATCTCCAAGAACCAATATTCATTTTAGACCACCACGAAATCCACGAAGAACAATTAACCGACAAAATAAAAATAATTAATGCCCACCTAACAGACAACCCAAAAGACAACGAAGCAACTGGGGCAGGACTCTGCTACCTATTCGCAAAAACAATATCTCCAGAAAACCAAGACCTGTCCTCCCTCGCCATCATTGGGATGATTGGAGACAGACACGAATCAAACCTTTCCAAAATAAACCAACAAATCGTAAATGACGCACACGACCTCCAAATCAAAAAAGGGCTAGTCCTCTATCCCGCGACAAGACCCCTAAGAAGAGCACTCGAATGGTCAACTAACCCCTTCATCCCAGGAGTCACAGGCTCAGGACCAGGCGCAATGGAAATTCTAAGAGAAACAGGGATAGACTACAACAAAACCCTACTAGAACTAACCGAAGATGAAATGTCAAAACTAATCACAGCAGTAATGATAAGAAGGGCACAACACGGAAAAGCAGACGACATCCTCGGAAACCTATACGTCCTAAAATTCTTCAACACCAAAGAAGACGTCAGAGAAATATCAGTCCTAATCAACGCATGCTCAAGACTAGGATATTCCGACGTCGCAATCGCATACTGCCTCGAGAATGAAAAAGCAAAAGTCAAGACCTTAGATATCTACACAGAATACAAACAAGAATTAGTCTCCGGATTAAAAGTCGCAGAAAAAATGGACAAGATAAAAGGCAAAGGCTTCGTAATCCTAAATGCGAAAGACCAAATCAAAGACGCAATCGTAGGAACAATCTGCTCGATGCTATCCTCCTCCCCGACATACGACCAAGGAACAATTCTAATCGGCATGGCATACAACGAAGACAAAATAAAAGTCTCTGCCAGAATTGTAGGACATGAAGGACGAAACCTAAAAGAAGTCCTGGAAAAAACAGTCACCGCTTTCAAGACCGACAATCCCGAAACAATCGCAGAAGTAGGCGGACATCATTTCGCAGCCGGTTGTCTAGTAGAAAAAGAAAAAGAATCCCTCTTTATAGAAGCTCTAAAAAAAGAACTAGAAATCGAAATCGTAAAAGTCTAACCATTAAACTTAAAAACAGAATTCTTCACTTATTTCTATGGAAAGAAAAGGAAAATTTATTAGAGTGAAATGCTCAAAATGCAAAGCAGACCAGACAATTTTCGGAAAAGCATCGACGAAAGTTAGATGCCTAGAATGCAATACCGTATTAGCTATACCCGCTGGCGGAAAGGCAAAAATCCGTTCCCGTGTCGAAGAAGTTTTGTAAAGCAATTCTATAAATTTAAATAAGCAAACTAATTAGTTCAAATATGATAACTAAATCAAAACGAAGTTTTGGAAAGAGATTTTTCTACTTGCGAGAAATTTCTTTTTCATAAAAAGAAAGAAATCATGGAAGAAGGAAACCTAGTGCTATGCACCGTCAAGAAAGTCACGAACACAATCACATTCGTAGAACTGCCAGACGGACAAGAAGGAACAATAGTGTCATCGGAAATAGCACCTGGACGAATCAAGCACATGCGACAATACGTCGTCCCAAATAAAAAAATCGTCTGTAAAATTCTAAAAATCGAAGACAACAATATAAACCTCTCACTAAGAAGAGTCAACTCAAAAGAAAAGAAAGAAGTGATGCAAACATTCAAACAATCCCAGGCAATCGATGTTGCATTCAAACAAATCTTAGGAGAAGACGAAAAGAAAATCAAAGAGAAAATTCTAGAAAAGTTTCAAGACCTAACAGAATTCATCAAGAGTGCGAGAAGCGACGAATCACTAATATCAAAATACATTCCAAAAAACAAAATAGAGGCAATCAAGAAAGTAGCAGAAAAAAGGAAAGGCAAACAGGAACTAAAACAAAATATAAAAATCAAATGCTTGGAAGATGATGGCGTCCAAAGAATCAAAAAAATCTTCGACCTAAAAGATGATAACATCACAATAAGCTATATCTCCGCTGGGAACTTTAAGCTTAAATTAATAGTTGAAGATTTTAAAACAGGCAAAAAAAGAATATCCGAAATTTTAGAAGAACTAGAGAAACAAGCAAAAGAAAACAACTGCGAATTCTATGCAACCGAGGATAAATAAAATGCATTTGAAAAAATGTCCAAAGTGTAAAACCTATACTCTCAAAGATTCCTGTAAAAAATGTAACACTGAAACCGAATCCGCCCACTACAAATTCCCAAACATCAGAGACGCCCCTCCAAGATCAGCCCCCTTCAGACGACGTTAACTTCTTAACCACTTCCATATCCTCTTCCCACAACGGCGTCAGCTTCATTCGATTATAAATTATAGCGGCAGGATGAAACAACGGAATCAACTTAATCTTCAACCCATCAATCTCAATATCCTGCACCTTCCCATGAACCTGCATAATCCCTAGCTGGCTCTTCATCAAATCAACATCTCCCAACGAAAGAAAAAACTTAGTAGCATAATTCCCAAGCGAACAAACAACCTTCGGCTTCATATCCTTAATCTGCTTCAACAACCAAGGAGTATGCGCCCTAATCTCATCATCTAAAGGATCCCGATTCTCCGGCGGCCGACACTTCAAAATATTCGCAATGTAAATATCCTTCCGACTCAACCCCACATTATCCAACAACTTATCTAAATTCTTCCCAGCAGCACCACAAAAAGGAACTCCTGTTAAATCCTCATTCCGACCAGGCGCCTCACCAACAAATAAAATATCTGCATCCGGATTCCCATCACCAACCACAATATTATTACACTGCCTAAACAACTCCGTCCGCTTTACCATCGCCGCCTCCAAAAAATTAAAATCTGAAGACTTCTTATTAGATTCCATAATTAGAATTAGAATTAAAGATTAATAAAATTATACCTCAATATCCTTCAAGCCATCACCCTCAATCATGAACGCTGTTGCATCGTCGGGCAAGTCAGGACTATCAATCAATTTACAAATCCTAGAATCTTTCTTTCCCCTCCGAAGATACATCCTATAAGTACAAGCATGCCCAACAATATTCCCACCAATAGCCTTAGTCGGATCCCCAAACATCTGCGCCGGATCACTCATAACCTGATTCGTAACATAAACTGCCAAATTATTCTGCTCGGCAAGTTTCATCATATTATGCAAATACCTATTCAACCTCTGCTGCCTATCAGCCAACTGCCCCCGACCAGAATACTCCGCCCTAAAATGCGCAGTCAAAGAATCAATAATCATCAAACGAATCGGCTCACCTTCTTTAATCAATTCAGCAACCCTGTCAAGCAACAACATCTGATGATCAGAATTAAAAGCCCGAGCAACTAAAATATTTTTCAAAACCTTATCAGGATTCGCACCAATACCCTCAGCGAACTGCCTAACCCTCTCAGGCCTAAAAGTTCCCTCTGTATCAATATAAACTGCCTTACCATTCGCCCCACCACTCTCAACAGGCAACTGAACACCGACAGCTAAAGACAAAGCAAGCTGAGTCTTCCCGGAACCGAACGCCCCGAAAGCCTCAGTAATCGCCTTCGTCTGAATCCCTTTCCCCCCAAGCAAATTATCAATATTCTTAGAACCCGTAGTAATATGAAACAACTCCTTCCTCTTCTCCTCATGCGCAAGCCCATCAACGAAACCCATATCCATCATCTTCCGCGCAGCCTGAATCGCCTTCCTCGCAACAGTTTCACTCATACCCGCAAGCTCAGATAAACCCGAAGGCGTCAAAACAGCCAAGCCCATCAACTCATAAATCCCAGCAGCCTCCAACTTCGCAACAGCACCCGGACCAACACCCGGAATATCAATCAACCTAGCTTCCTTATCGTTCTTCTCCGACTCCCCTATAACTTCTTTATCCCCAGAAACAGCCTCTTTAATTTCCCCAACTTCGTCCTTCTTTGTAGCCATAGACAACAAAAGTTCCCGTCCCTTAATAAGCATTTATATAATACAAAATAATCAATCCAATATCTCCAAGTAATAACAAAACAAAAATCACCTGCTCCACAATACCCCCACTCTTCACAAATCCCTTAACCTTAAACTTCAAAGGCCAAAACAATCTAACTCCGCCCCTAGTAAGACAATCTAAAAACAAATGAGAAACATACCCCACAAAAAACCCAAACCCCGCCCACAAACTAACACTACCTAATATAAGAGATAGCAAAATTCCAAAAATCAAACTATGCAAAATCCCCCTATGTTTAGTAAACCACTGCAATGGCCGAAGATACCAACGATTCCCCGCCTTACTATTCCCAATATCAATATCAACAAAAGCCGTAGCCAATAAAACAAAAATCAAAACATAAAACGGCATCGCAACATAATAACTCAACAAAAAATAAACCGCCAACGAAAAAACAATATGAGTTCTAAATAACATAACACAACCAAACATTCAGATATTAAAAACTTAACAATTGGAAGTCTTGACAGTTTAAGACTAGGCGCAAGGTTGCGAAGTGTGCAAGCGCACATGAGCGTTCTTGCAACGACGTATTAAACATTAAGAGTTTCAATTAAAGCTTCAACATCAACCTTCTCAACTCCAGAAGCAACAATCTCCAAACTATTAAAGAACTGATTCCTCTGAACTCGTCCACTCAAATAAATCTCACTCCCCATCAGGTCATCCCTAAACGCAATAGCTTTATCCGCATCCTTCAAATCTTCCTCAGGAATCAAAGCATTAATCTGATCACTAAACATAACAACCCTCATAGTCTCCGTCCCATCATCAAGAACAAAATTCAAAATCGCCCTATCCTTCGGAGCAGCAACCGCTCCATGCTCAGCACACTTAAAACCTTCACCCTCCGGAATCACTTTCTTATTACACTCCGGACAAACAGAATAAAACCTCGGCTGAAAAACCTGAACAATAACTCCCCGAACCTTAACGCTCTGCCCCTGCCGAACCTCTTCCAAAGTAACCTCACTAACCGCCGGCGCAGTCTTAACATTCTCCAAAACCTTATCGCTCTTCTTCAAATCACTAAAACTAGAAAGATGAATCTCAGAATCCCTAGTCGAACCGCCCCTAATCTCAACAACATCCCCAACCTTAATCGTCTCATTCTCAATCAACTCAATATGATTAACATCCCAAAGAACACACCTAGTACTCCCGCTCTCATCCGCAATCACAAAATTCGCAACCTTCCCCTCTCGCCCATTCTTATTAAACTCACGAACCGGGAAAATATTAATAATCTTAGCGACAACATTAACTTTCCTCATCCCAGCCATCAACTCACTAATCTTCAAATCCTGATCCTCAAAACTAATCCCAAGCTCCGCCGCAATAATCTGAGCCGCACCCTCCTTAGAAATCAGCCCCGACAACTTCGCCTTTTTCGCCTCCACTTTCCGCTCAACCTCTGCCTTTTCCAAACCAGCCGAACTCGCAATCCTCTCAACAAGTAAATCATAATTTTGCATGAATAAAAAACACCTTCTCCCTATTTAAGTATTATTGAGATTCACCACAAGGAAACATTTATAAAAAGAAATCAAGACAATTCATTATGAAATGCATAAGCTGCAAAAAAGAAACATCTAAAGGCGTAAAGTTCCCATGCCCTAAGTGTAGCGAGGAAACCCTTAGATGCGACAAGTGCCGAAATCTATCAATCGAATATAAATGCCCAAAGTGCGAATACCGAGGCCCTTAAAATGTTGTTTACAATATTTTCATGCACCTTCTGGGAAGGTTCTTAGATATGGCCACCGCAGGAATCCAATTCAAAATAATGCCAATGGGCGTTGACACAGATCTAGAAAAACTTAAAACAAATATTAAAACAACTATTGGAACTTTCGAGTCTGGAGTTTTCAACAACGCAAAAGAAGAGCCAATCGCATTCGGACTAAAAGCACTTATTGTAACAATCGCACTTTCCGAAGACGAAGAATCCGACGCCGTAGAAAAAGCACTATCCGAAATAGAAGACGTCTCATCTGTCGAACTAGTCGACTACCGAAGAGTGGTCGGCTGAGAGTAACTACAATTAAGAAATTATTGAAGACGACTACGAGTGAGGGCAGAAGAGTCGTTGGATAAATTTATAACTCCTTCAAACTTAACTCCAACATGACATTCACAGAAGAAGAATCGACAAAAGTTAAAGAACAATTATTAACTCAGTTAGACAATTTTCCAGAAGACAAAAGAGAACAAATCAAAAAACAAATCAACTCTATGACAACCGAACAAATCGAAGCATTCGTCGAACAAAACAAATTAACACACCTAAGCGGACAATGCATATTCTGCTCAATCACAAAAGGCGAATCTAAATCCTACAAAATAGCAGAAAACGATTCCAACATCGCAATCCTAGAAATCAACCCACTAAGCAAAGGACACTCCCTAATCATCCCGCTAGAACACGAAGCAGGAATTTCCGAATCAACAAAAGAACTCGCAAAAGAAGTCTCAGAAAAACTAAAAGAAAAGTTCAATCCCAAAGTGATTGACTCAAAAGAAAAAAATATAATGGGTCATCCCCTAATTGAACTAACCCCAATTTATGGAGGAGAAGCAGAAAAACATCAAGCATCAGAAGAAGAATTAGAATCTTTACAACAAGAAATAACCATAGAAGAAATCCCAGAAACAAAAGAAGAGATTGAAGAAGCCAATGAAGACATCCCAAAACTTCCACCTAGAATACCCTAATTCCAATTTCACGACGGACGAGTCGCCGGCGACGGAGGGATTCCCCGAATCCCGACTCCCCTAAATATGACAATCGGAGATTGTCCAAATCCTTAGAATCCCATAAGCCCAAAAAACCATCCCTTCAAAAACACATATCCCAAAAACGCAATTAAAAACGCCGGCACGAATGGCAACCCATCTTTTATCTTAACCCTCTTCTTAGACCCCAACAACTTAATATCTTTCAAAGACAAACCATCCCAATCAGCCTTGACAACCTTCCCCCCAACCTTAACATCATCAACCAACCAATCCCCCTCTCTCAACTCCTTGCCAGAAACAACCCTGATCATCGAAATACTCTCAAGCCCCTTCGCAAAAACATAAAGCACTGGCAATAAAAAAACCAAGACACCAAAAATTAAAAACATAAAATCCAAGAATCCAAATAACATTAAAACAATTCCAAAAACCAAGAACCAAAGATTCCAACGCGATAACCCCCTCCACATCTCCTCATTCACTTTCCTAAAATCTTTAACATACAAAACACCCGAATAAATCAGCCCATAAATAGAACCGCTAAACATCAGAAACAAAAGAAACACCCCGATATTAATCAACGTCATATTAAAATCAACTCCAATAAAAAATACAGTCATAGCAACCAATAGCTTCGCATCTCCCCCAGCAAAAACTCGCCCATAATAAAACAAATTCATAAAAACAAACATTATAACCAGGGCAAATCCTGCCTGAAAAATTAACGTAACATCCTTTTCAAAAATCACTTTATAAAAAATAAATATAAAACTAGCGACAAGCAAAAACAGATTCAACCAATTATCAACCTCTCTCCTCTTCAAATCCTGCAAACTCGCAATAATAATTCCTACAAAAAACAACCAAAATAAAAACCCAAACATATCAATACTTCCTATTCTTCTTTACTTTCTTCTTACCCTTAACCTTCCCCACCTTATCAATTTCCTCACCAACTTCCGAAACGTTATGCGTCCTAAACTGCCCACCCCTCTTATATCCCCTCGCCAACCGCTTCCTCTTCAAATCCTTCTTCGTTCTCCTCTTATCAATTCCCCCGTAATCCATTATCCCTTAACCACCTCGCCATTCTCATCTATAAAATATTCTTGCTCAAACTCAAAAGTAAAATAAACAGGGAAATCAATCTTGCTCTCATTCTTCGCAACCAACAAACCTCTCTTCTCAATCCTCGCCCTACTAAAACTAGAATCATCCCCCACCGAATAAATCCCTTCCTCCAACAAATTCCTGTTCTTATCCTGCTCCCTTACTTCAACTCCATCCACAAACAAATCATCAAAAAGAAAACTCTTCATATCCTCATCGACCATAACTCCATCCACAAAACTAGTCAAAAAAGAACCTCCAAAACCTCCCTCATTTAAAGAACTCTTAATCAGTTCAACTTCTTTTAATTCAAAAATACTCAACCTATCCCTCATCATCAAAGTCTCATCGGGAGAAACAAGCGAAGCCTCCACATTCCCCTGCTGCACAATATAAAGCGCAATAACCACCCCACATAAAAAGAGCGTAAAGAACACCATCATCAATGAAAAAATCTGCCCACGCTTATTTCTAACCATAAAGCACCCCCCACACTAAATTAAGCGCAACATCAGGAATTTCATCTAATTCTAATAACACTAAGGCCCTCTTGTAATCAACCGATGCTAAAGCACCATCAACCGACTCCCCTTTCCTAATCATCCCCTCTGCCCGAACAAACCTCTCATAATTTATCATATACTCTTTCACATTCCCGACACCAACATCTCCATCGTCGTAAATCTTCTCGCCATTCTCCGCCTTATCAAAAGCTTTCACAATCCCAGATACAACAACAAACCCAATCAAAATCATCACAATAATAATCGTAGCAGTAAACAGACTAACCAAATCAGCAACACCTGCTTTTTTATTCAGCATTCGCAACCACCTCCACAATAACCTTTCCATCTTTCTCAACGCCACCATCTAAAACAACAATATCATACTCCTTCACAAAATTCCCAGGCTCATACCTCTTAATACTCTCGACACTTTTCTCATTCTTAAAAATATCACGAACCCATAACGAACCACTATCGCCTCCTTCAACCTCAAAAACCTCACTCCCATCAATCTCCACTTTAACCGAAACAAAATAATTATCCATCTCATCCTCCTCATATCCACAATACTCAAAAATATCCTCCTCAACTTTCAACTTCCCCAAATCAACAACCGCCTCGTTAATCACACAACCCGAAATCTCCCTAACCAAAATCATCGCCTCACTATCTCGAACATTAATATGATGCGAATAAACAATTGACGAAACCCCTAAAATAACAACAGAAATAATTATTATAACCAAAACCCTATACATCGTTATAACCGAAGAACCAAGTTGCCCCTTCTTATTCATTTTACCATCACCACAAATTTATCATCTTCCTCGACAACGCTCACATCATATCTAGAAAAATAAGCATATCCTTTCAACGCATTCAACCCTTCAAGCGAAACAAAAACCCGACCATCCTTAATTTCAACATCACTAATAACCCCATTCATATTTGTTTTCCAAACCGCAAAATTCATCCCAGGAACCGCCGAATCAATCAACAACGCCAACTCCCTCTCGACAACCTGCTGCCGAACCCCCCTCGCATTAATCTTATCCGCCGTCATCATCAAAAAAACAGCAAAAATAAGCACAACCAAAATAATCTGAATAATCACCTGATTCAATAACTCCCCTCTTTTATTTACCATCTCAAGCCGGGATACCTTCCCATGATTCACAAATACTTTCTGAAGCAGTAGTATCAAAACCAGTAAGTCCCCACTGGAAAAAAGTCTTGTCCATCTCTTTCAAATAATCATCCTGTCCATTCTGAAAATAAAACATATAAGGAACATAATCGTTCTCTACATCGGCAGAAGTAGTCACCTCTCCAACCGAAATAATTAAATCTCCCTTTTCTACATCCAGATACTTAGGAAGAACAACCTTACCAAAGGCCCCCCACTCACTAACATCAGAATCCAACTTCGTTTTAAAATCAGGATTATCCACTCTATTCCAAAAACCAACGCCTTCTAACCCAAACTTCTCACCACCCAAATCAAATCCTCTGGTCTCCATAGGATTAAACGGATAAAACTTTTCACCAACACCATTAAGATAATTCAAATAAGAAGTCTTCTTCCCTCCAATATCAAATAAATTAACATCGTTCAGTATTCCTTCAATATCAATCTTACCATCGACAACAGCAGCCTTCGCCTCATTTGTTAAATGAATCCTAGCACAAGGAACACACGTCGTTGTCTGCCCATAAAGACTCGCAGCAAAAACATTCGCGTCTCCTCTTCCAAAAATATACCAACACTCAACCAATGCATCCCCAATAATATTATCTACATTTCTTTTCCCTTCCTTATTAATAACAACATCGTCCTTCGTCACCTCAACAACGTTCGTCTTACATTTCAAAGGAAAATCATCCTTCAAAGAAACAAGATTAAGTCCCGCCACTTTCACCTCTGGCATCGCACTCCTAACCATAACACTCTCCTTACAAACCTCCCTATCCATACCCTCCCCAGTAAAATACTCATTAAAAATAAAATAAAACGAAATCCCCAAAACTAGCACAGCCATAATCGCCGGCAACAAATAATTCTGCCACTGCGCTTTTTTATTAATCCTCCTCATAAAACTACAACAAAAAACAACTTTATAAAATTTCCTTAAGACAATTTTATTCATGAAACATTTTCCCTAGACCTACTTGGCTAATGTTACTTAATAAAACTAACTAACCAAACTTCCCAACAACTCTCACAATAGCAATTCCCGCAGCAATAACAATAGCAATATACAACAACCACTTAGCAACCTGCTCAATCCCCTCACTAGACCCCTTATTTGATTTCCGTAAAAACATATTCATCCCCCTTTAACTCAATACCAATCCTCTTCCCACTCTCATCATACCAAGTCTCTTCCTTCCCGACATAAGAAACAGAATGCTCCAAATCCTCACAATACCTACAACTAGACTTATAGTTCTCCACAGTACAAACACAAATCCTATTATCCTTACTCCCAAAAGAATTGAACTGAACTTTCTCTGACAGATATTCCGAACCAGAATAAATAGGAACACCCATAGGCCCCATCATACCATATGAAGGATTCTTATATTTCTTCACAAAATCAACCTCAATAGTCTTCCCAAAATAAACAAGATAAAATTCCTTATCCTCCCCGCTGTCCCCAAGATACCACATAAAAAACTCACCACCTTCTCCGCCATCGGCAACCTTAATCTCATTCTTCAAAGTTTCAAAATAAGACTTCGCCGTCTCATCTCCCCTATTAAATATCGGCGAGAACAACTTAACAACCAACATCAACAAAATAATAACAACCGCAACAGCCATAATCAACTTAACGATATTCCCAAACGTCATCCCGCCTTCTCTATTCATTTCCACACCTCTTCACCTTAAAATGTTCATAAATCTTATTTATCTTAATAAAATGATCCCAATCAGAACGCCCAACAAAATCAGAAACAATAGAATCGTCGGTATTATAAAAAAGTTTTTCCACCCCATCCATATAATACAGCCCGAACCTCTCTCCGTCAGAAACATACGAAATCATTGCCACCTTATGGTCCCCCTCAATAACTTTATCCCCAACTACAAAATCAGAAAGAATCGGTGACTCCTCCAAGGAAATCTTTAAATCGTCCTGTGCCTCTTTCTTCACCGCCCAATCACCCTTTATTCCATCAAGCCATTTCCGAAGCTCATCCTTATTCATTAAAGAAACCTTCTCCTTAATATTAACATCAGAAACCACCCTACGATAAACCACATCACTATTATCCTTCCAATAAACATCATCTCTATCTTCCTTGTAGTTTCCATAGAGATTACTAATAACCTGCGCATCATTAACATCGAGTGGTGTATTATCTGAATACCCTGTCCACTCTTTACCATTCCAAGTATAAGAATAGTCATTAGTATATCCTATATTATTTATTCTAACATTCCAAGAACTAACCTCTCCAGCCAAACGTTTAACTTCAAACTCAGACTTAGTCTCATAAAACCACTCTTTAAAATCTCCCCTATTAACATCCCCCACCAATACAACGTCATCTACCAAGCTGCCAACTTCATTAAATCTCCAATACGCTTTACCTTTACTATAACTCTTATAGAAATCACTGAAAACAGAACTATCCCCGCTAGTCCCTCTTTTCCTCTTAAACTTACTACCACTTATCTTACCATTATTCCAGTTCTCTCCGTCATACTCATAAACTTCATTAAGAAGATGCCTACTTTCAATAACCAGTGTCCTCCCTCTATCAAATCCCATATCCCCAACAAAATCCCCATACTCCATACTCTCTTTAACTAAAAATTCCCCAACAGTATTATTCAATAAATCATAAGCATCTTTATGCCTCTGCGCCTCAGCAGAACCAAAACGATAGGCCTCATCATTATCACTCACACCATCTCCCGACACAGTAAGCCCATCTCCCTTAATACTAAAATTAGTAAACCCTAAAAGACTATTTCCTCCATCAAGCACAAACCTACAACTATCCTCACACGGATAAAAATCCCCACTCATACCATCAATAGTCTCAGGAAAAGCATCCCCACATTTTAGAATCCCATCATCTCTAATTCCCAACAAAATCTGAACCTCATAAAATCGCCCCTTAATATTCTCAACCAACGGACCAAACCCTTTATTCTGAACACCATAAATAATTATCACCAACAAAAACACAGCCAATATAATCGTCAACAACTTCGCCATAGTCCACTCGGTAGTCCCCCTTTTGTTCATTTTGCGTCTAAAATGAACAACTGATACATCTTTGATGTTTCTCTTGTTCATCGACCAAACCTCAAAATCTTCATAACAGAATCCAAAAGCTCCCCACCCTTCCCCTTAAACAAAACTATCGCAATAATAACCATCGTCACCAACAATACAACAAAAAGCAAAGTCCGAACCAATTCCCAAGTAACCTCACCACCTTTTTTCACCATAGACAAATAACATTAAACCAATTAATAAAGATTGTCATAACAATGGCATGCCAAATGGACGCTTACAATTAACAAAGATTAGGACAAGACTTAACATTAACACCTGGATAGTTCGTTGAAGATGTCATATTCTGACAAGTTCCAACAGACGAAGTTACATTTGAAAGACCAGTCCCATTCCATGCCATTTTTTCAGACCCATATTTCACTGTCCTTTCTTGCCTACAATAAGCATCAATACTCTGGCTAGCACAAGCAACTTCACAACCTCGAACCACATCATCAACATTAGCAGAACCTCCACCAAGCTCAGTAATCTTACTCCACATATTATTCCAACCCGTAGAAAACCCAAAAATCAAAAACACCAAAACGGCTATACCCAAAACTATCGCAATAATCGTCCCCAAAGTCATCTGCTGCCCTTTTTTTCGAGAGCTTCCTCGAGAAAAGCATGATAGTTTTAAGAAACTTTCTTTTTTATTCGTCACCATCTTATTATATCAACATCTCTTTTATTTATAAATCTTGCCTAAACGCAACTTACCGACGCACATTCCATTTCCCTAACTCGACCACCAGCCCAATCCGCAACACTAATCTCAGCACAACTCATCTTAACATTCTGCTTCCCCTCTCCAAACACAACTTCCTTCTCCTCACAACAATAAGCATAAACCGATTCACTCGTCACCAAATTATCACAAACACTAACAATCGAGTCAATATTACTCTCAGTCTGTTGAGTCTTAAACCACTTCGACAAAAACCCAGTTTGAGCATTAAAAAAAATCACAAGAATAGTCAAAACCGCAATCGACAAAACTATCATAATCACAGTCGTCACCGCCATCTCCATCCCCTTCTTATCTCTCATACAAGGCTAACAAAATCAAATTATATAAATCTAACCCAAGCCAACAACTTAGATTTTAAACAGGCTTAGACGAGGCGCAAGGTTGCGAAGTGTACAAGCGCACATGAGTGTTCTTGCAACGAAGTATAAGCCGCTAGAAATCTAAGTCAACCCCGCCAGGGCTACCGCTCCGATTATCGTCAACCCAGCAATCGCACCTGCCGCAACAATCGAATAAAGTATAATCGTAACCTTCAAATTTTTCCCAGTCTCAGCCGTCGTCTGCAAAGGATCCCGCCCAGATTTAATCGTAACCAAAGTCGACGTCAAAATAAAAACTATCTCAATTAAATAAAGTCCAACAACAATTTGCAACCAATAAGTCGGAATCATCTTTGTAATATCAAAAATAGAAAGTATCCCACTAATTCCCCCAGCGGCCTCAATTCCCGCTCCCCCGACTTCACCACCTTGGAACATCGCCGACAGACTCCCCAAAATAGTAGTAATCATCCCAGCCAAACCAACAATAATCCCAGACAGCAACGGCGCGAGGAAAGTCATATTCGACTTCATATCCGAAACAATATCCGCCAACAAATCATTCAACCGCTCATTAATCTTTTTAATATTCTTAACATAATCACTAATCGACATCAACGACCGCGCCGCAACCTGCAAACCCTTCTTAACAGACTCAACCAAAATCCTCATCGAAGTAGAAACCAACTGCGAAGGATAAAACACGGTCGCACCTCTCTTTGGATCAAACAACGCCCTGTCCAAACTCATCCCCAACTGCTGAATATTCTCATTAACAATCCTAAAGAAACCCTCAGTCGCCGTCCCCCTCGTCGACTCCGCAACCTTAGAAAACGCAATCTCCGCCGGCAAACCATCCCCAATCCTATTACCAAGCTGAAACAGCGACGACGTAAACTCCTTCTCAACTTCCTTATACTTCCTCCTCGTATCCAGAATATCCTTAGTCTTATCTTTGAAAACAATAATGAAAACCATAGCAATAGAAATCGGAACCAACAAACTCAGCATCAAAGCCCCAGAGCCAAACGGCCCGGTAACAACTCCAACCGAATCAGTCATAATCCCAAACACACCACTATCTCCCAAAAATCCCAAACCAATACTCGACCAAGCATAATCCCTAGTCGTCCCAAGCCAAAACGGAATCGGAGTATATCTCCACAGCAACGGAATAATCCCAATCAAAAACAAAGGTACCGCCAACAAAATCGCCCTCGTATAAGCCGCATTACTCTTATACTTCGGATACAAAGGATTCTTCTCCAACAAATCAGACTCACCATAACCACCCGGCCGCTCCGCCATCGCCTTCCCCGTCAAATAAATAACCATAAACGGAATAAGAATATTAAAAATCAAAAACACATGATACCACTTAATTGCACCACCCATCATCGTCGAAGCCAAAGGCAAAATCGCCAAAGCCAGCGTCGGCAAAACAATCCCCAACATATAAACATTCGTCAACGGCGCTTTAACGTTATGCGTATACTTCAACATCTTATCATAAACACCATCCAAAATAACCTGCAACGACTTCTCCAAAACACCAATTCTCCTAGCCTCATCAGGCTCATACAAACTCGACTCAATCAAATGAAACGCCTCGACAAACTCCAAACTATAATCCTTCCAACCAACCAAATAATTATCAACACTATCCTTTATCGTCGAAAACTTTCCAACCTCAACATCCCAAAAAATCTTCCGAAAATCCAAACTCAAAGGTGGCTGTAAATGCTCAGCTGCAAACGAAACTGCCTTCTCAAAATTCGAAGTATGCTTCATATAAATAACAATATACAAAATCGCCGGAACCATCTGCGACGAAGCTTTCAAACGCCAACGCATCGCCAACCGCTCGGGCGCCTTAGACGAATAGAAGAATAAAAAGATAGCGACGATAAAAACCAAAAACAATAGCATCATAGAAAAAGGTCCTCCCAATAACCAAACAGCAACCGTAAGCAAAACCCCTCCAAAAATAGTCAAAAACAAAAGCATAGTAGCAAAGACAACAACCTCCGAAGCTGAAACATTCAAATGCGCAATCTCAATATTCCGATCAATCTTAACCTTATCCTTCTCCCCAACCTTAATCTTGAAAACATTCCCCATCGACTTACACCACTTCTCATACCGCGAAAACTCCGGCAACATCGCCCCCTTAAATTTCTCATAACTCTGCGAAAATTTCTTCGTCTGCCCCGAGCTAGCATCATACCCCTTCATCTGCGTCTCTATCTTCGCCCCATACTTCTTCAAAATATCATCAGTACTTTCCATCACTTCTTTACCCTCCGCAAATAATCCGCAACAGCCACATCGACAAACTGCTTACGATTCACATACCTAAATTTATTTTCATCCAAATTAATAAACTCTTCGACATCCGCCAATAAGCTAGAATCTATCTTCACCACAGAATTACCTTTAACATCACCTTTTTTCATTTTTCATTTCAGATAAGGGACAAATGAAAGCATGATGATTACTAAGTAATCACCTTTCTTTTTCCCCATAAGTTACTATAAGTAACCAATAGTAACTATATAAATATTCCCAACGCTAGAAATCACAAACCAACCTTCTTGCTTTCTTTTTCAAGCCACCGCTTCCACTTCGGAAAAACAACATCACTAGTAGGCAAACCAATCTCCTCAGCAACCTCATCCGAAATCTGATGAAACGCATTATTCGATTTTACAGTAAACTCACCCTCCAACAACTCCGGCATTTTCATCCTCTCAGCAAAATCAACAGTTTCCTGCTTAATTTTCTGACGAAGAATAACATTATCCCAAACCGCATCCCAGTTCCCAGCCCAACCCTTAACGTTCGAAGCAATGTCCTTCATAATTTCAGAATCCCCATTAATCAAATCCTCCGTCGGCTTCATCATATCCGCCTCAACATCATACTTCATCAAATCGACAAAACCCCCCTCCCTCAAAGGATCCTCAGTCCAATGCTTCCGAACCTCAGCAATCTGCAAAACCCGACGCCACGAATGCAAACCATCAGCAGACTTAATCGGATTCGCAACAACAATCAAATCAGTCGCCTTAAACGAAGTAGTAGGAACTCCCAAGTCATTAACAACCCTATCAAAAACCGAATAAGGAGAACCACCATGAATCGTACCAGCGACGACATTCGCCAAAGCACCAACCCTCATCGCCTCATACAAAGCCTTAGCCTCCTCCGAACGAATTTCCCCAACAATCAAAGAAGAATCCCCCAAACGCAAAGAAGCCCGAATCCCTTCCTCAGCAGAAACCTCAGTCGACTCACCAGCCAAAGCAGACCGAACCTTCATCGACAAAATATCATAATCCAATTTCCTCATCGCTGAAACCGGCAATTCCAAAGTATCCTCAACCGTAATAATCCTATGGCTCGGCATAATCTCCAAAAGTAAAGAACCAAGTAAAGATGTCTTACCAGAAGAACGGGTCCCAGCAACCAACATCGTCCGAGCCCCATCAATCATAAAACTCAACAACCCCGCACCTAAACTATCAATCATTTTATTCTTAATAAAAAGAGGCAGCGTCCAAGGCTTACTTCGATGTCGCCGCAAAGTATAAGCCAGACCGCCAGCAGAAAGCGGCTGCTGAATAATAGCAACTCTCGCATTAACATCACCAAGCTCTAGGTTCGTATCCAAAATAGGGTTAGCCTCGTCCAACGCTCGACCCGAAGACATCCTAAATTTCGCAGCCCAAGAATCAGCGTCCTCCATCGACGGAATCAAATTCGAAACACATTCATCAAAATCATTATGCTTCACAAAAATCGGCGACAAAGAAACCGGCGCATTAACCATAATATCCTGTAAGTTCTCATCCTGCAACAAAACCTCCAATACCCCAAACCCAATCGTATGCCTCACCAAAATATTCGCCAACTTCGTCAACTCATTATAACCCAAACTAATATTTTTACTCCCCGCCAAATCCCCAAGCAAATCCCGAGCCACATTAAAAAAAACCTGCCGCGTCCTCTCGGGATCATTAAACTCTTCAGCAGTAGGCCGATGCTCAATCAAAACATTCCTCGCCAAATTCAAAAGCATATGATGATCCTCATTCAAAGCATACTCCGGCGGCGTCAAATGATAAACCATTTTCGCCTTATTCGGCCTCTTAAAAATCGTAACCAAACTCTCATCATCCCCCTTAGCAATCGAATACTGCTTCACAATCTCAGCGTCCTCAGGAACCCTCGCAACCATCCGCGTAAAAGTAAAATTCGGCATAATATCCGCCCGAAAAACCTCAGAATAAATACCCCTATCCCCTCCAGAATAAGAATCAAAAGACAACTTCAACTTCTTAATCAAACTCAACTCATCAAAAAAACCAACAACCCGCTCAAGAACCTTCACATACTCCCCAACATCCTGCCCTTCCTGCAACAAAGCCTTCTTAGAATAAACCATTCCCTTCAACTCACGATAAGCCAGAACCGGGTCCGTCGGCAAAACCTCATTCAAAACATGATTCAAAAAAGCATGCGCCTCATAATACGACGCCCCCAAATGCGACAACTTCTCAGCCGAAACCATCCGCTCCTGCTTAACCAAAAAATCCGAAAGATTCGCAACCTCAGCCAACATCTTGACCTGCGCAAAATCATGCGAATAATTCCTCTGCTGCACAAAAACAATCCTCGCAATATTCGGATCCTCTTTCAAATTATCAATAGTCCGACCCATAACCTCCGCCGAATCAATCAAAGACGGCACAAACTCCGCCCCCAAGTAATTCACATACATAACATTCTCACCAGACTCACGAACAACCTCGTAAGAATAAAGCGGCGTATTATCTTTAAACATCATTTCAACATCATCTCCTTTAACAGACGAAACAAAATCATCTATTAAAATATATCTATACTAAAGTCAAGCAATCACACTTCCCATAAAGAATCCCAACAGCCAAACAGAAACATTATAAACTTCTCACTCTAATAATTAACATGGCAGAACAACCTCCACAAGACCCAAACGCCCAATCTCAATTCCTTCTAGCAGACTTCAACACCCGACTCAGAGACATCGACGAACGAAGCCGACTAATCAGAGAACGAGTCCTACTCTTAGGCAAAAATTTAATATCATCAAAACAAAGCACCGAAGACGAATTAAGAGAAATCAAGAAAGGAAACTTGGAAATAAAACAAACTCTAGACAAACTAAAAAAAGTCTCAAACAGCCTACTCACAGAATTCAACAAATTCGTAAAACGAGACGAAATGGTAATGGTCGAAAGAATGCTAAAAGATTTCCAGCCATTGGAATTTATGCGAAAAAAAGACGTAGAAGAACTAATAGAAGCAAAGCTAAAACCTAGAAAAACTATAAACGTCCCAACTAAACAAATAAAAACTACAAAAACTACAAACTAATAATGGAATTAAATCAGAACGAAGTTTTGGAAGAGAAGTTTCTCTACTTGCGAGAAATTTTACCTTCATCAGAAGGTACTTGCCTCAGCGCGTTTTTCTAAAGAGAAAGAAATCATGGTAACATTAGATAGAGTGATGGAGATGCAAAAACAGGGCGTATCCGATACAGATATTTCTATCCAATTACAAAACGAAGGAATTGCCGCCGCAGAAGTTAACGACTCTTTAAATCAAGCTAAAATCAAAAACGCAGTGTCTCCACCAGAAGGAACGGCACCAGCACAAATACCAGGACAAGAAATGCAAGCATCCATTATGCAAAACCCTCCCGCAGGACAGTCCCCAACAGGACAACCACCTGCACAACCAATGACACAAGAAATTGGAGCACAGCCCCCAGCTCCAGCAGTTCCAGCCCCAGAAATCTATCCCCCACAAGACTCACCTGCACAACCCCAAGACGATTACTATACACAAACCCCACAAGCATACGGACAAGATTATTACGCCCCACAGGCAGGAGTAGACACCGAGACAATATCCGAAATAGCAGAACAAGTTGTAACGGAGAAACTCAACGAATTCAAAAAGAAAACAGGAGACCTCGTATCATTTAGAAACACAACAGAGGACAAAGTAAACGATATTGACGACAGACTAAAAAGAATAGAGGCAACGATAGACAAACTACAACAAGCAATCGTAGGAAAAATCGGGGAGTTCGGAGAAAGCAACGCAGCAATTCACAAAGACCTTGACAACCTTCACGGAACAGTCTCAAACTTGATGAACCCGCTAATAGACAACATCAACGAATTGAAAAAGATTTCTAAATAGTTATGAGTTCAAAAAACCCCACGGAGCTATCAGCACAATAAACAAAATTATTATTATCCAAAAAACCACCCAAGCAAACCAATCACTTTTAATCAAAAAATTCAACGGCTTATTTCCGGGCAAAAACGCAAGCATCACCAAAAGAACAAACAGCCCTATAATCAAAATCCCAAACCACAAATTCCCGAATTCTATAAAATCAGTAAAACTAGCCCTTATAACAAAAAAGAGAGACAGAATAAAAGAAACAAAAAGCATAACCTTCTGACTATCCCCAAAGGCCTTCGTTTTAACAAATAAAGTATATATCATAATAAACAATAATAGAAACGCGAAAACGGCAACGAAATATCCAAGCATTGGAATTATCATACGATATTAACAAAAAAAGTACTTATATATATTACGGAACTAAGGAGTAACCGTCTTAGTTTTTTCTTTCGGACCTCTCGCAAACACAATAATAATAGCAACCAATATACCCAATATAATTAACGCCCACACATTATCCACAAACCATCCTCCAAAGGCGGCCTGACTACTCCACTGATCCCATGAAGACAAAGCCCAAATAAATACTCCGATACCTACAGTCCATCCAACCCAAGCAACCTTACCACTCCATCCATCTTTACCACTTTCAGGATAAAAAAATCCTAAGAAAATTATAATAACCAAAAACAAAGCCAGGCCAACTCCAAACCTAGGAAACACAACAGCAAAAAATTCCGAAACGAAATCAAACTGCAAAGACAACAATCCAATAGCAACAGCAATAATAGCAATAATCCCTCGATTCTCATTATCCTTCCCCGACAACATCTTCGTCTTATCAAGAATAGCAAACACAACAGCAAATATTAACAAGAACGGAATAACATAAGAAAACACACCAATCTCATTCCAGATATTTAACACCTCAGTAATCGTAGTAACCATAACCTATCAAGAAAAAACTTATTTATATACTTTCCTAATCCTTATCCTTTTTCTTCTTTCCACTCATCATAGCAACCGCCATGGCTCCAAGAACTAAGACAACCATAAGTACATTCGTCCAAATGCCACTACTTCCACTACTAGAAAACCATCCCATAACAACACTACCAAAACCACTAACATATAAGATAACACCCAAAGTAAACAACCCCGCCAAAATCCCAAACGTAATCTTCATCCAATCCGGTGCCTTCGACAAATCCCCAGCAACAAAACCATACAATATAAAGAAAACCAAAAGCACAGCAAGACCAACCGCCATCCACGGCATTACCCCAACAATAATCTCCCGAGGCTGCCTAAGCCCAATCAAAAGTAAACCTATAACCAAAGCAACCATCGCATCAATCTGCGCCTTGCCATCACCAAGAATCTTAGACTTCTGCAAAATCGCAAACACGACCACAAACACAAGTAAGAAAGGTAAAAGCATCTCCGTGAAAAACACATTAGCGAATATTGCCATACAACAACTAAATCTAAATCCTATTTAAATATTCCTAAAAAACCTCACTACGATTTTGAGTTATAACTAAAAATTAAATTAATTCTTCTTCTTCTAAAGGCAACTCTTCTTCCTCTGTCTGAACTGGAACCGCGTTCTTATTAATAATCAAAATGTCCCCAATAGCCTTAATGAACTGATGAGGCACAATAATTCCTCGAGCTCCACCAAGAACTTCAATCATTCCAGATTCTCGAGCGACGACAATTCTCCATCCATCGACCTTATTATCGACAAGATTAACTTCCTCAACCATCCCAAACAAATCACCAGAATCAGTATAAACTCTCCGCCCAACAACCTCACTCATTCTTTTAATCCTTAACATAAAACATCAACAAACTTTTCATTTAAATACATTTCTATGTTTCATAAGATACGACGAAGTCGACTATATCAAGGGAAGATACACCCAAGAAACCGTTAGTTTCCTAGATTAAACATACTAACAAAACCCCTCGATAACTTTATAAAAAATATAACCCTTCCTAAAACATGGACATAAAAGACTACGGCAAAGAAATCGCAGTGGTAATCTTAGCGACACTAATCCTGGCTATAACAGTTTCATTCAAAAACTCCACGATATTCTACGCAGCAGCACTAAGCTTTCTAGTAATCTTCGTCGTGAACATCACGATGAAAAAAATAGTAGGATATATGGTCGAGACCGAAGTTAGAACGAAATTCTGGACATGGTACCAATACGGGTTCAGAACCGACTGGCATTTCAAGAAACCACTCCCAATGTTATGGCTCCCTCTAATCCTCACCCTGTTCACAAAGGGATTCTTTTGGTGGCTCCCAATTCTCGAATACGACGTAGTCGCAAAAACAGAAAGCGTATCACGAAGGCACGGGCTCTATAGATTCACACAAGTAACAGAACACCACGTCGCATGGATGGCAATATGGGCACTAATCATGAACTTCGTATTCGCAATCGGCGGTTACATCCTAGGATTCGAACTATTCACAAAGCTGAGCATCTACTTCATCGCATGGTCCGTAATCCCACTAGGCAACCTCGACGGATCAAAAATATTATTCGGCGGACAAGCAAAATGGGGAATAATCTTCACGGCAGCAATGATAGTCCTAATCTGGGCACTAGCTATTCTATAGAGTAGGCACTTTTTTCTTCCTAGAATTTTTCTTTTTCACAACCCTTTTCTTAGAAACCTTAAAATTTTGAAAAAAGAAAATATAAATTATAGGTAATATCCCTGCAGTATTAACAACAAAAAACAGAACAAACCAAATCAAATGCCCCTTCCGAGCAGCCTTCCATGCACCAATCGCCTTCCAAGCTATCGTCCAAACCAAAACCGGATACGCCCACAGAGGAAGAACCACATCAATCACCATGCAATTCAATCGCTTCAAAATTTATAAACCTATCCCGCATCGATAAAGAATGAAAGAGTTATCAATTAAACCTAGAGATTACCAAAACACAATCTTCGAAACCTGCAAAGAGAAAGACTGCTTAGTAGTCCTCCCAACCGGAACCGGGAAAACCCTAATTGCATTAATGCTAGCAATCGAGCGATTCAAAAAATTCCCCTTAGAAAAAATCCTAATCCTCGCACCAACCCGTCCTTTAATCGAACAACATTTTGAATCCTTCAAAAAATCCCTACCCGAAGACTGGGCAGACATGCAACTCTTCACTGGGAAAACCCCAGCAGACAAAAGAAAAAAAGTATGGCAAACCGCAGAATTTATTTTCTCAACACCGCAATGCATCGCAAACGATCTAGATAAAAAACTATACCAACTAGACGAAGTAGCCTTACTCGTAGTAGACGAATGTCACCGATGCCTCAAAAACTATGCATACAACCGAGTCGCACAAAAATACAAAATACAATCCACAAACGGAAGAGTCCTAGCGCTAACAGCCTCGCCAGGTTCAGATAAAAAAACAATAACACAAGTCTGCGAAAACCTCGGTATCCAAGCCGTAGAAATCCGAACAACAGAAAGCCCCGACGTCAAACCATACCTCCAAGAATTAGAATTCGAAAAAATAGAAGTCGATTTTCCCGCAGAATTCCTAGAAATAAAACTCCTATTAGAAATCATATACAATAGAAAAGTCTCAGAGCTAAAACACCGACGAGTCCTTTTTGGATATCCATCAAAAACAATGCTCCTAAAAACTCAAGGCAGACTAATAACAAAAAAAGGCCGAAAGAATATGAATGACTTTATGGCAATCTCTGCCTGCGCAACCGCAATAAAAATCTCACACGCCTTAACGTTATTAGAAACCCAAACTATATCTTCTTTCCTCGCCTACATGAAAGACCTATTCAAACAAGCAGCCGAACAGAAATCCAAAGGCGTCCAAAAACTCGTCAAAGACCCGACATTCACAAAAGCCTACACCTTAGCAACAATGTTAAGCCACGAACATCCAAAACTACAAGCCCTAAAAGAAATCATAGAGGAACAATTCCAAAATGAACCAACCTCAAAAATAATAATCTTTGCACAGTTTAGAGAAACAGTAAGAACAATTTCCGAAGAATTAAATAAACTCCCGGGAATCAGAGCAGCCAATTTTGTCGGTCAAGCAATGAAAGATCACGGCAAAGGACGAATGACCGGACTCAAGCAAAAAGAACAAAAAGCCTTAGTCGAAAAATTCAAAGCAGGAGAAATAAACATCCTCGTAGCAACATCAATCGCAGAAGAAGGACTAGACATCCCCGAAGTTAACGAAGTAATTTTCTACGAACCAATCCCCTCGGCAATCCGTTCAATCCAAAGACGAGGACGAACCGCAAGACTTTCCAAGGGAGCCCTAAAAATATTAGTAACTAAAAAAACACTAGATGAAGTCTTCCACTACGCCGCCCACCACAAAGAAAAGAGAATGCACCGAGCAATCGACGCAATAAAAAAAGACTTCGAAGCCGAGGACAAACAACAAACATTATTATGAAAAAGCAAATTGAAAATATCTTCTCAAAAAAGAAAACATCTCCAAATGAAATTAAATGTCCAAATCCAAAAGTCCCGATCGTAGTAGATACCAGGGAAAAACAATCCTTAATCTCAGCAAACCTCATTGAAAAAAAAGCGAACATAAAATACGAACAACTAGAAATCGGAGACTACCGAATCGAAGACACAATAATCGAAAGAAAAACTTTCTCAGACTTCGTCGGCTCTATGATAGACAAAAGACTATTCGACCAACTAAGAGAAATTAAAAAATACCCCAACCATTTCTTAATCATAGAGGGATTTTATTATGACTACAACAGATTCAACGTCCACGAAAACGCAGTAAGAGGAATGCTCCTATCAATCGCAATAGATTACCAAATCCCCGTAGTATATACCGAAGACGAAGAAGATACCGCAAACTTCCTAATCCTCACAGCCAAAAGATACGAAAAACCAAAACAAGAAATGCCAATAAGACCATCAAAAACTCTCAAAACACCAGAAGAACAAAAACAATTTATCCTCGAAGGATTCCCTGGAATCGGACCAGCCGCCGCAATAAACCTCCTAGACAAATTCCCAACACTTAAAGAAATATTCAATACCACAAAAGAAGATTTAAAAGAAATATTAGACGAGAATAAAACTAGAAATTTCTTAAATCTCCTTAACAGAAACTCGGATCGTGCCTTTGAATAAAAGGCGCCAAGTTCACATCATAAGCTCCAATTAAATTTTCCCCGACATAACTGCCTACATACTTCTGTGACATTCTAGAAATTATTTCTTTCCTAACAAAAGAACTACCCCCTCTAACATTTATCCTAGACGGCATAGGATTCGGAAAACAACCAGGACTAGTAACATCCCCCACAACACTTTTAACCAATTCCCCTTCATCCATTAAAAACACATAACACATTCACACTTTATAAAAATTCATATCCTAAAAAACAATCATCAGAAAACAACAACCATATAAAGCCCTGCTCACTTTCTACAACATATTCTCACGGTCCCAAACTAAAACTCGCATACTCCGAAATCTTCGCCAACTTCTTAATATCACTCAAACCAACAGCACCAATCTTTTTCTCATAATTATAATAGTCATTAGCGTCGCCAGAAATCTCTTCCATAATTAAATTAATCGCCGTCTCATTTGAACCTTCCATCTCAACATGCCTATTCCCAACAACCTGAACCTTCGCCGCATCCAACTCCTCCTTAGAAATCTTCCCCATTTTCTTAAATTCCTCCAAACAAATATCGACAACCTCTTGCCTCTTCCCCTCATCGGTCCCAGCCCAAATAATCATATAACCATACTCCTTACCCAAATCCAAATCCGTCTTCACACTATAAACCAACCCCCTCTTCTCTCTAACTTCTGTAAACAACTTCGAACTCATCCCTTGCCCCAAAATTGTCGAAAACAACTCAGCAACATAACGCCCGTCCTCACCCGCATAAGGAAAATGAAAACCAAGAACCAAATTCGTCTGCTCAACTCCCTTCCTCTTCTCACTACTCTTAATATCCCTCTTCTTAATCTTCGGAACCTTAACACTAACATCCTCTCGATCAACACACATCGACTCCGCCATTTCAACAACCTCATCAAATTCATTATTCCCAACAACACAAAGAACAGAATTACTCGGAACATACATCTTCCTATGCTTCGCAAACAAATCCTCTCTCGTCATCCCTTTAACATTCTCCTGCGAACCACCAATAAAATCACCAAAAGGCGCCTCGTACAAATTCTTCTTAATCATCTCAACAGCATACATCCTAGGACTATCACGATACATCTTAATTTCCTCACAAATAACGTTCGCCTCTTTCTCAACCTCTTCCTCCGGGAAACTGGCATTAAAGAAAATATCAAAGATGACATCCATCGCAACACCTAAATGCTCCGAAGGCAACTTCACATGGTAAGCCGTCAACTCCTCGTGAGTAAACGCATTTAAATCCCCGCCAACCCGCTCAACCTCCTCGGCAATCTGCTTAACACTCCGCTTCTCCGTCCCCTTAAAACATAAATGTTCCATAAAATGAGCCATCCCCTTTTCCTCAGCAACCTCATAAGCCGCCCCATACTTCGCAGCTAACATCACAGTTGTCACAGGCACATCCCTCTTCTCAAACAAAACCGTCAACCCATTTCGCAATTTCGTCCTATGAAATCGCGAACATGAAACATCGCCAGATGTTACTTTATCCAAAATCTTCTTCTTAAATTCCATACAACCCAAAAACGCAAGCTACTTAAATAACTTTCTCCCTGTATTTATAACTAAAAAGAGGTATAACATGGAATTAGATTTAATCGGAAAATGGGCATTCATCATCGGTCTAGTAATCGCCATACTAGCAGCTTTTGTCACAGCTATTTCAGCAACCACAGTTCTACTAATCCTATTCATATTAGGTTTAATCGTAGGGTTCTTGAACATTGATAAAAAGAATACCACTGAATTTCTAGTTTCTGTAATCGCTCTACTATTTGTTGGAAGTACACTCAGTGCATTAGCAATCGGGAATCTTGTAGCAACAGTAGGATATCTAGAAACAATCGTCGGCAACTTCACCGCATTCGTCGCCGCAGCAGCTCTAGTAGTATCTATTAAAGCAATTATAGTTACAAGCAAGAAATAAACACAAAAAAATAATTTTTTATTTTTTAATATTATTATTCTTTCACACCGGACCCGGAAGGTGTGACTAAATCATTTTCGAAGAACAATGATTCTTTCCCCATCGCGGAGAAAATCCTTTTCAATAACGAAGTTCTCTTCCAAAAAATCCACAATCCATTTCCTCTGAACCGCAAACTTTTTCCGACCACCCAAACTCTCAGTAGGCAAAGTCAAAACAATCTTCTCGCACTCCCCCGAAATCTCCGAAATAAACTTCTTAGAAAAATCCCTCTCCAAATTCTCTAACGCATCAACAACCTGAAACATAAAAACAACCCTCAGCTTCTTTTGCCCCCTCAATATCTTCAAAACATTCTCAACATCAAACAAATCCCCAACAACAGCCTCCGCCAAAAAATCATTTGCTTTAAAATAATCATTCATATGCTCAACCAACTGCCCCGCAGCCTCGACACCAACATAACTAATCCCCTTCGGCAAATACTCATAACTAAAACCATTCACCCCACAACCCAAATCAATCACACTCCCGACACTATCAATATCAGAAAAAATCTCCCCATAAAATTTCTCATAATCCCTTTTCTTAGAAGACATATGCGCCTTCAGCAAATCCCCTTTCCCTTTCAAAACCTTATTCGTCAAAAATACTCCAAAATATTTCCTAAGCAATTTTCTCGACTCCTTGACATCACCCTTAGACAAATCAGCCACCCGCTCAACAATAGAATCCGGCAACCCAGAAAACTCCCGCTTCTTTTTTATTTCTTCTACAACATTCATCTTATCTTGAAAAACAACCTCCCTGTATTTTTCATATAATCCTTATACTTTCTACCAAACTTTTTAACCAAACTCCTTTCTTCGTTATCAATCTTAATAAAATAAATCCAATAAAATAAAATAAAAGGAACTCCCCCCAATATCCAATTAGAAACAAAAACCCAAAAACCCAAAAGAAGAAGAAACGTAGCGCCATAAATTGGATGTCGAACATATCTATAAGGTCCAATTTTAATAATTTTTTTAACGTTTGTTGCACTTTCCCCTGAATCAATTATAGATGTCCAATTTTCCCCCAAAGCCCTATGGCTCATATAAAATATTAGCAAACTGACTAATATTAATAATCCTCCATCAAAGATTCTTATACCCTCGGGAATATTCATACTAGCGAAAGAAACAGCCGAAGAAAAATATAGACTCAATACCAACACAACAAACAACAATCGGAAAAGTCTTCTTCTAGAAAATCTAAAATGGAACGTAAAGATTATTCTTATAACAAAAAAGAAAATTACCAATACAAAAACCACCATCTTAAAATATATTTCAGATATCATTCTACCTCCAACTCTCTTCCCCAAGAATGTTCACCAGAAGAAGAATCCTCAAAAGATTTAACCTCCAACCCCCGAGAAAACAAAGGACAATTCAAAACAAAAGTCTCAAACTCCCCGCCCTCCCCAGCCGGATGAATCCCATACTTCTCCTTCAACTTAATAACCTCCTCGACAAACTCCCCATCAATCTTCCTCCCCAACCAAGACCCATCCAACGGATAAGCCGCAACAGCCGTCACAACAACATCAAACCCCGCATCAATCAACTCATTCAAATATCCAATCTCATCCTTATGCCAAAGCGGGTTAATACTCTCAAGCCCAAGTTCTTCACAAATCTTCCCAATCCGAGAAGCCTGATACTCAGAATGCAACGCCCCGGTCACAACACCCTCAACCCCATACTTCTCCTTAGCAATCTTAATGACCTCGCTCAAATCCTTCAACTCATCTTCCTTATCCCCCTTAGTTCCATGCACCAAAATAGGAACCCCCATAACCTCAACCTGCTTCTCTGCCTTTTCAATCGACGGAGTATGAAACATATAACTATCAGGGTTCTCAGATTTAATCACAATCGCACAAGCCAACTCATTGCCATCTTTCTTCGCAAGCCAAGCCGCATAAACCGAATCCTTCCCGCCACTAAATAATACCGCAACTCTCATAATACAAAAAGAAAAAATCAATTTAAGAACCTTACCGTTACTTCCACTTATTCTTCGGACTCCGTAAAAACAAATAAACAAAAAATGCAGCAACCAAAACCCCAACGATAGCAACCCCAACCGCAATATAAAAATTCAGAGTATATTTAGTATCCGCATCCAAGACCTCTATATCTTTATAAACAACTGGAACAGTCTCCACGGAAACATCATCCACCACGGAAACACTATCTCCCACGTCCTCAGTATTAATATCCCCCCAACCATTCGCCGCAAAAACAAAGCTCACACTAAGCAACAACATAAACATAAACACCATCCTTTTCATAAACTCTTTAAACCTTTTATCTTTAATAACCTTATGGCGTCGACAAACCAATCACCATTCTACCAAAGAGCAGAACAAGAATATCACGAAGCGACAACCGACGAAGAACGAATCGCATGCCTAGAAATAATGATGAAAGAAGTCCCGAAACACAAATCTTCAGAAAACATGCGAAAGAATCTTACAAATCGTTACAAAAAATTAAAGATGAATGTAGCGAAACAAAAAAAATCAGGTAAGGGTGGACAGGCTGGAATAAAAAAAGCAGATATGCAAGTCGTAGTGGCAGGATTCACAAACTCAGGAAAATCAACCCTATTCAAAACATTGACAAATCTCCCTACAAAAATATCTCCCCACCAATTCACAACATTCAAACCACAACTCGGAACATTCAAATTTGAAGACGCCCCAATCCAAATAATCGACATCCCCTCTTTCCCAAACCACGACAAATCCCTAATCAACTCAACCGACACGCTCCTCTTCGTAATCGAGAACTTAGAACAAATCAAAGAAGCAGAAAAATTCCTATACCGAAGCCCTTCAAAAATAATCCTAGTCCTAAATAAGATAGAAGATTACGACAAAAGAAGAATAGAAGCAAACCTAAAATCAAAATTCAAAAAATACGACTACATAATACTCGACTGCCAAGACCCAACAAAACCAGAACTTGAAAAATTAAAAAAGAAAATCTTCAAAACATTCCCAATAATTAGAATCTACACCAAAGAACCAAAAAAGGAGCCAAGCAAAGAACCAATGATAATCAAAAAAGATTCGACATTCAAAGACGCTGCGGAAAAAATTCTAAAAGGAATGTCTAAGAAAATTAAACGGGCAAGAGTTTGGGGACCGTCCTCGAAATTCGGCGGACAAGTAATAGGATTAGAGCATGTCCTTAAAGACAAAGACGTAATAGAATTCCAAACAAAATAATTTATACCCTCGTGGCCTTACCAAAAAGGAATGTGGGCGCTGTAGCGGGTTTTCTGTAGCAGGCGAAGAAAACCACATTCCGTCTAACAAAATCCAAATGAAACTAGAAAAAATATTCCTCGTCCTCTCAATCTTAGGAATCTTAATTCTAATATTCTTAGCCCAAACAACAACCCCAACATACATAGGGGAAATAGAATCAATCCAATCCTCCAACAACAAAATAACTATCAAAATAGAAAACAGCTCTACAGAATTAATCCTTTTCGAAACAAGCTATACCAACCTAAGCAAAGGTGACATTATAGAATTCCAAGGAAGACAAGATATATACAATAACAAAAAACAAATCAAAATAGACAAAATTAAATTAACCAAATGATAACATTAATTACCTCTCTCCTTCTCGGAATAATCACTGGAACCTTCACCGGACTAATCCCTGGCATCCACATAAATCTCGTAGCCCTATCTATACTCTCCCTCCCTTCCCTAATTAATCTTCCAACAACCCTCCTCCTAATTTTCATAACATCTATGGCGATAACCCACACATTCCTCGACTTCATACCATCAATATTTCTCGGAGCCCCTGATGAAGACACCGGACTAGGTGTTCTTCCTGGTCACGAACTCCTCATACACGGCGAAGGTCTCCGCGCAATAAAACTAACCCTCCTCGGATCAACAATCGCCATCATCTCCCTGATTATAATCGTCCCAACATTCATCACAACAATGCCAAAGATATACCCCTTCCTCCAAAGGATGATGGCCTTCTTCCTAATCTGGATTGCAATATTCCTAATCTACAGCGAAAAAGAATCCAAAACAAAAGCCATAATAATTTTCATCCTCGCCGGATTCCTAGGACTAGCATCGCTAAACCTTAATATTCAGCAACCTCTCCTCCCACTCCTAACCGGACTCTTTGGAACATCAACAATAATCCACTCAATAAAATCTAAAACAATAATCCCAAAACAAGACATAGGAAAACTAGATATTGACAAAAGAGAAATCATCAAACCAACTCTTGCCACAATTCTAGTCTCGCCAATATGCTCATTCTTCCCCGGACTCGGTTCAAGCCAAGCCGCAATCATCGGTTCCGAAATCACAGGGAAACTAAACCGAGAACAATTCCTCATCCTACTCGGTTCGGTAAACACACTTGTCATGGCAATCTCTTTCGTCACACTCTTCCTATTCCAAAAATCAAGAACCGGCGCAGCGTTCGCAATGTCACAAATAACACAACTATCAACGACAAACCTCTGGGCAATCTTAACAACAATCCTCCTATCCGCAATCATCGCAATCCCCTTAACTATCTTAATATCAAAAACAATATCAAAACACATCCACAAAATCAACTACACAAGAATATCTTACACCATCCTAATCTTCCTAATAATTATCATAACCTACTTTTCAGGAATCCTCGGACTAACAACCCTAACCGTCGCAACCCTCCTCGGACTAACCGCAATCGAATGGCGAACCCGACGAAGTTTCCTAATGGGAGCCATACTAATCCCCACAATAATCTTCTATCTTAAATTCTAAACCTTTATTAACCAAACTTCTCTAAACATATTATGGGTGTAGAAATTATCCTTCTCGGTATCGCCGGAATAGTTCTCGGTATAGCAATATTCATAAAAACGGGTAAATGGATTCCCGCACTAATTCCCGCAGCCATCGGCCTCGGACTAATATTCTTCAACAAAGAAGAATCCAAAATAGAAAAAAGGAGGGATAAAAAATAATGAAAGAAATAATCACAACAACAACAGACTCACTTCCAGGAAAGAAAGTCACACAAGTTCTAGGAATCGTTAAAGGAAGTACCATCCGAGCAAGACACGTCGGACGAGACATCGCGGCAGGATTCAAAAACTTAATAGGCGGAGAAATAAAATCCTACACTCAAATGATTTCACAATCACGAGAAGAAGCTTTCAACCGAATGGTCAACGAAGCAAATGAACAAGAAGCCGACGCAATCATCAACGTGCGATTCGTAACCTCCATGGTAATGCAAGGCGCAGCAGAAATTCTAGCATACGGAACAGCAGTGAAGCTTAAGTAAACAAAGCTCCTCCAGAAAAAACTACTACTTATTCAAACTTCTTAGAAGCATTCCACAAAGCCAAAGATTCGAATAAAAGACCTACCAAGGAAAGGCCATTGACACCATTAGCACCCCATACCAAAATGTTACTCTTCGTTGCATCAATCATTAGGGAAAACAACTCTATTGGATTCGCCAAAAAATAAATCAGATATCCGAAAAGACCAGTAAGCAACAACATAACAACAAAACCAATAATACCCGATGTCATAAAAAACTTAGCCGACTTACGAACAATAATCAAGCTCGCCAAAAACAAATACCTAAAAAGAATTAACATCCCTGCAAAAACAAGAAACAACCCAACTTTCCAATCAATAAGTGAGGGCATAATTTGGTCGCCCATCAAACTACTGAAATCAAAATCACCCTCTACTATCTCCATTGGCTCCCCCCCAGAAACCGCAAACCCTGTTAACGTGTTCGTTTGCACCATAAATTGAGAATATATAAGTATCAATCCGATAGACAAAAGCAACATCCCAACTATATTCAAAATCGAAGCGATTTTCAAAAATTTAGATTCAGCCTTCTGTCCTACCTTAAAAAACCCAACGAAATAAACCATAGACAACAAAAGGACAAACGCCACAATCCCAAATAAAACTGTCGGATTAGAAGTGATGCCTATCTTAATATCCAAAAACCCCAAAACAATTGACAACACTCCAAAAGAGAAATACACAAAACCGATAATCGAAGCCGTCATTATCCACTTAAAACTCTTGGTTTCAGAATGATTAACACCTGAAATTATAACGCCCGAAGTCTCAGCCGTTTTATCAGCCCTAGCAACAGCCTCATTAAAATCCTCAACAGAATACCCCTTAGAAACAATCTGTTCCTTCAACTCGTCCAAAGAAAAATTAGCACGATTATTTTTTATATAATCAAAAACAACCTGATTCGCCATATTATCAACAATAAAACAATAATTATAAATCTACCTACTCAACACATCATAATTTAAATCTCAGTAATAATTACAGCCCCCAACAATCCAAACAAAGCTTATCTCTAGACATACCTATAGCCTTCTCAAGAATATCAACATCCGCGAAATGCAAACTATCCAATCCTCGAGTCTCCCTAATTTCATCAAGAGTCATCCTATTCGCAATACAGTCCTCAGCACTCTTAATAGATTTCCCATAATCACAAGCACGCCTTAATGGAGGACAAGCAATAATTGCATGAACCTCCTTCGCCCCCATCTCCTTCAATCGCTGAGTTTGCTTCCTAGTCTGATTCCCTCTAACAATAGAATCATCAACAATAACAATACTCAGCCCCTCAATCAACTCCCTAATAGGAATCAATTTTTCATCAGCAACAGCATGCTGTTCTTCAAGAGTACCTTGAATAAAACTCCTCCCACAATAATCAAATTTCGCAAAAACTTCCCGATAAGGAATCCCCGAACCATTAGCAAACCCAACAGCATGGCACCTCCCCGAATTCGGGATAGGCGAAACGATATCTGCCTTAATCTTATACTTCTCAGCCATCAACTCCCCAATCTTATTACGAACCAATGCAACACTTCTTCCATCAATAACAGATGCTGGATGCGCCCTATAAATCCATTCAAACGTCCCAAACTTGATAGGACTCAAATCAAACTGTGCAACAGTTTTTATCCCCTCCTCTCCCAACAAGACAACCTCTCCCGGGTTAACATCCCGAACAATATCAAATCCCCTATTAACAAAAGAAACACTCTCCGAAGAAACCGCATAACTCCCATCTTTTTTACCTAAAATAAGTGGCTTCCTTCCCCATCCCCTCGCAGCATACGCTCCCTCATTGGTTAATGCGACCAAAGAAAAATCCCCCTTCATTGTATTAACCAACCTCTCAATCCCCTTTTCAAAACTAGATTCCCTGGCAATAATCTTAGAAATTAAAACACTATCATAAACCTCCTCGGGATTACGACACCCAGAAAAAGTCACCCCCGCTTTTAACAAACCATCTTTTAACTCATCATAATTAGCAAGATTGCCATCATAACACAAAGCCATCTCCCCCTTACTCGAAAGCTCAGAAACGGGCTCCCTACTTCCGGAAACACAAGTAATCGCACTATTTCCCTTCATCCATTCTAATTTATCCTTAGAAAAATTCTGCTTAACAAGTCCTTTGTGCGTAGAAGCTTTTAACTCCCCGTCAGAATTCATCCACGCCGCCCCACAATATTCCTCCGAACGATTCTGTAAATAGAACGCGCCAGAAACAGCATCACGGGCACAACTATCTTTCGACACCACCCCAAAAATTCCACCCATAACCCCAAAAAAGATTCAGTCCTATTTAAACAAAATTATACTCCAATATAACTAATCAACCGAAAATTATTTCCCAACTTTCAAATAAACCCCAAGGCTGTCCACAACAAAATCATAAAGCTCCACACACTGATCCTTTGTTATATCCTCAACAGATTCGCAAAAACCTTCCTTCTCCAAAAACACATCTCTAGTTTCAATAACTGAATTATAAATTATATTATCATCCCACCCTATTCTCCTTAACCCATTAATCATATCCGTAACCTCCCCACCAAAGGCCCCATGATCATCCTGCAACCGATCATAACCCTCAGGATACTTCCTGAAAAAAACCAAAGATGTATTTATTTTCAAGGTCCTCTCTAATTCTGAACCATTAAACAATTCGCCATTCTCCGACGCAGCCCTCCGAAAATATTTCTCTATCTTAGTAACACCATTCAAATAATCCGATGACACGTCTCCCATGTCTCACGCAAAAACCACCCTACTATTTAAACAAAATTACAATACACCATAACTATTCCTTGGGTTGACACACCAAAAGACTCTTCGCAATAAATGCATCCCCAAACTCTTCACTTTCCTTAAACCGCCCACTAATTTTAACCCCGTCGCCCTCCTTAACTCTATTCTCTCTAAAGCACTCTCCAAAATCCCTCGGGAAAACCGTCACCTTCAAATCCCCCGACTTAGAACTAATATCCATAAACGCCATATCATCCCCATTCTTTGTCTTAATATGAGTAATCCGTTTAACCAAACCAAAAACTTCTGCCTCAATATCATCCTTTAAATTATTAAATGAAGTAAGATCTTTATTGCCTCCCTCAATAAAAGCATCGGTCGCATGCCCAGAAATACAAACCCCCAAAAGCTCCGACTCCAAATCCAACTTATCCTTCATCTTCATCGGCGGCAAATCCGGATACTCAACAACATTAGCAACACCCCCACCAAACAATGTCATCTGCTTCTCCGTAGAATTCGTTTCCTTCTCAACCCTATCATAAACCTCCAATAAACTCGCCCGATTAATCCCAAGCTCATCAAAACACCCAACAGAAATCAAACTATAACAAACCCTCTTATTCACCTTCGACAAATCAACCCTATTAATAAAATCCTGATAAGACAAATACGGACGACATTCCAAAATCTTAGTCATAGCTTCAGCCCCAACATTCTTAATCCCACTAAGCCCAACACGAATCACCTGTTCACCTTCTACATCAACAACACCAAAATCTTCCTGCGAAGTATTAATATCAGGATGCAAAATCCTTATCCCCTCACTACGCGCCGCCTCTAAATAAAACGTCAACTTATCAGGATCCCGAATCGAGGAACTAATAGTAGCCGCATAAAACTCAACCGGATAATACTTCTTCAAATAAGCAGTCCTATAAGAAATTAAAGCATAAGCAGCCGCGTGCGATTTATTAAAACTATACTCCGCAAACTTCACAATATCATCCCACAGCTTCCCAACCTTAACAGGATCCATCCCCGAATGACTAACACACCCGGCCTTAAACTGAACCTCCATCTTATGCATCAAATCAATCTTCTTCTTCCCAATCGCCTTCCTTAAAACATCAGAATCCCCCGCACTAAAATTCGCCAACACCCTCGACAACTGCATCACCTGTTCCTGATAAACCATAATCCCATAAGTCGGCGCCAAAATCTCCTCAGCATTCGGATGAACGTAAGTCGCCTCATCCTTCCCATGCTTCCGATTCCCATAAGTCTCCAAATACTGCATCGGCCCCGGACGATACAAAGCAACAATCGCAATAATATCATCAAAACAAGTCGGCTGCACAGATTTCAGCGTCTTCCTCATCCCCTCGCTCTCAACCTGAAAAACCCCAATCGTTTTCCCCTCCCTCAACATCTCATAAACAGAATCGTCATCCATAGGAATATTCTCAAGCCACTCCCCATCCTTCCCCGTCGCATCCAAAACCTTCTTAATAATATTCAAAGTCTCCAAGCCAAGGAAATCAAACTTAACCAAACCATAAGTCTCAATATCCGGTCCCTCAACCTGCGTAATCACATCACCATTCTTACCATAAGTAGGAATATACTCAGTAATAGCCTCCTTCCCCCAAACAACCCCACAAGCATGAACACCTTTATGACGAACAGAACCCTCAAGCCTCTGCGCAATCTCAAAAATCTTCTCATGCCGACGCTTAAATTCCCGAAGCTGCTCAGCCTCCACAGTCAAATGCCCATCCCTCTCAGCATCCAACGACTTCTGAATCGTCTTCTCATTAACCAACTTCGTAATCGCATTAGCATCATCAAACGGAACACGAAAAACCCTCATCACATCCTTTAAAACAGCCTTCGCCGACATCGTCCCAAAAGTCCCAATCATCGCAATCTTATCCTCGCCATACTTCTCCCGCACATACTTCAAAACAACATCCTTATCCCCAAAATCAATATCAAAATCCGGCAACG